>Ga0164293_10003178_pt1 | contig 14018 bp, 10 predicted proteins | sample GEODES118metaG_FD_111487 | JGI IMG/M metagenome (GOLD analysis project Ga0164293, IMG submission 111487) | Eutrophic lake water microbial communities from Lake Mendota, Wisconsin, USA - GEODES118 metaG | ecosystem: Environmental > Aquatic > Freshwater > Lake | place: USA: Lake Mendota...
TGAATCCGAGGTAGGCGCGAAGGTTCGCGAGCTCCTGCCAGCGGTCCCCGGGCATGCGCGCCACGAGAGATCCCTTGCCGTGCACGACCTCGTCATGCGAGATCGGCAGGATGAAGTGCTCGCTGTAGGCGTAGACCATCGAGAAGGTCATTTCGCCGTGGTGGTACTGGCGATGAATCGGCTCGCGCTCGATGTACTGCAGGGAGTCGTGCATCCAGCCCATGTTCCACTTGTAGCCAAAGCCCAGACCGCCGAACTCGGTCGGAGTCGTGACACCTGGCCACGCGGTGGATTCCTCGGCGATGGTCATGATGCCGGGCACGCGCTTGTAGACCGTGGCGTTCATTTCCTGAAGGAATGAGACCGCGTCGAGATTCTCTCGACCACCGAACTCATTCGGGTACCACTCGCCGTCCTTACGCGAGTAATCCAGGTACAGCATCGACGCGACACCGTCGACACGAAGTCCGTCGAAGTGGAACTCCTCCAGCCAGTACACGGCATTGGCCACCAGGAAGTTACGAACCTCGGTGCGTCCGTAATCGAAGATGAATGAGCCCCAGTCGGGATGCTCGCCACGGCGGGGGTCAGGGTGCTCGTAGAGCGCACTGCCGTCAAAGCGCACGAGAGCCCAGGGATCAGTGGCAAAGTGCGCGGGTACCCAGTCCATGATCACGCCGATGCCGGCTTGATGCAGGGAGTCGATCAGGAAGCGCAGCTCGTCAGGGGTGCCGAAGTGCGGAGTCGGAGCGAAGTACGACGTGACGTGATAGCCCCACTACGGTGCATACGGGTGCGCTGCGACGGGCAGGAACTCCACGTGAGTAAACCCTGCCGCGCGCACGTACTCGGTGAGCTGGTCGGCGAGTTCGACATAGTTCAGGTGCGGACGCCACGAGCCGAGATGTACTTCGTAGATGCTGAGCGGCTGCTTGTGCTGATCGGTGGCCGCGCGGTGAGCGAGCCAAGCGACGTCATTCCACGAGTAGCGCGACTCGGTGACTACGGAGGCGTTCGCCGGGGGGATCTCGGCGGCCTGCGCCATGGGATCGGCCTTGTAGTGCCAGGTGTCGTCGGCACCGAGGATCTCGAACTTGTAGCGCGCGCCCGCTGCGACGCCGGGCATGAAGAGCTCCCACACTCCGGTGGAGCCGAGAGAGCGCATGGGCGAACCGCCGCCATCCCAGAAGTTGAAGTCACCGATGACGCGCACACCCTGAGCGGTCGGAGCCCACACCGAGAACGCCACACCTAATACCGGGCCGTGTGCGGTATCGAGTCTTCGCACGTGCGCACCGAGGGCATCCCAGAGCTGCTCGTGGCGTCCTTCGCCGATCAGATGTAGATCGACATCGCCGAGAGTGGGAAGGAAGGAGTAAGGATCATCGGTGAGATGCACACAGCCATCTCGAGTGGTCTCGATGAGGTAATCGGGAACCGTGACTGCATCTAGGCCGACGGCCCACACACCTCGGTGCACATGCGTCATTCGATGCCGAGTGCCATCGATCACGAGGTTCACCTGATCGGCACCGTGCTGAATCGTGCGGATGGTGACAATGCCGTCTGCCGAATGCGCGCCCAGGATCGAATGCGGGCTGTAGTGGGCGCCGTTGACGAGGCGATCGAGTTCGCCAAGATCTATCCGTGCATACGCAGTCATAGTCACCTCATGTGAACGATATGGGCAACATGCTCCCGCGGTCGCAGTTCCGCATAAGTGGTGGCATCCCAGTTCCAGACCTGGCCGGTCACCAAGTCGTGAGAGGTGAACGGCGCAGTGCGTCCGAGGGCTTCGAGATCCCAAGTGATGGTTGCGCTCTGGTCGTTGAAGGGGTCGAGGGTCACCACGACGGCGATGACATCGTCTCCATCGCGCTTGGAGTAAGCGAGAACCATCTCGTTGTCGGTGCGGTGGAAGGTGAGTGAGCGCAGATCCTGGAGTGCGGGGTGCTCTCGGCGCCAGTGGTTCAGATCAGTGAGGTAGGGCGCGAGCGTGCGACCTGCTGCTGCGGCGGCTGCCCAGTCACGCGGCCGGTACTGGTACTTCTCTGAATCGAGGTATTCCTCACTGCCCTCGCGAAGTGCAGTGCCTTCATAGAGCTCGAAGCCACTGTAGATGCCGTAGGTCGGTGACAAGGTCGCGGCGAGGGTTGCGCGAATGGCGAACATTGCGGGCCCACCCTTCTGCAGTGACTCATGCAGGATGTCGGGAGTGTTCGTGAAGAAGTTCGGACGCATGTACGCCGAAGCGGGGCCGGCGAGTTCACGGCCATACGACTCAAGGCCGTTCTTGTCGGTGCGCCAGGTGAAGTAGGTGTAGCTCTGCTGGAAGCCAACCTCTGCAAGCGCCCGCATCATGGGCGGGCGCGTGAAAGCTTCGGCAAGGAACAGCACGTCGGGGTCGGTGTCATTGATGGCTGCGATGAGCCGCTGCCACACCCACAGGGGCTTGGTGTGCGGATTGTCGACTCGGAAGATTCGTACGCCGCGCTCGACCCAGAAGCACACCACTCGCTCGACCTCGGCATATAGGCCCTCGGGGTCGTTGTCGAAGTTCAGCGGGTAGATGTCTTGGTACTTCTTCGGCGGATTCTCAGCGTAGGCGATCGTGCCGTCGGCCCGAGTGGTGAACCATTCCGGATGCGCGGCAACCCACGGATGATCGGGTGCTGCCTGGAGAGCGAGGTCGAGGGCAATCTCCATGCCGAGGTCGTTCATGGCCTTCACGAACGCATCAAAGTCGGCGAGTGTTCCGAGATCAGGATGAACGGCATCGTGACCGCCATCGATGGAGCCGATCGCCCACGGGCAACCTGGATCCAGCGGACCAGGATTCAAGGTGTTGTTCGGGCCCTTGCGATTGATGTGACCGATCGGATGGATCGGCGGCACGTAGATAACGTCGAAACCCATGGCCGCGATCGCCGGGAGGCGCATGGCTGCCTCGTTGAATGTTCCGGAGCGCAATGGATCAGTGGACGCTCCCTCGCTGCGCGGGAAGAACTCGTACCACGAGCCGTACAGAGCTCGCCGGCGTTGCACGCGCAACGGCCAGGGGCCGCTGTCGGTCGGATACTCGCGCATCGGATTTGCCGCGATGATCGACTCGATGACCGGGTCGTGGGCTGCGGCCAGGCGATCGGCATGCGCGAAGTCGGCGTTGCGCATCGTGCTGGCGGTGCGCTGCAGGGCTTTGGCTGAGGTCTTGTCGGAAAGTGTCTGGGCGTGGGCGTCGAGAAGCAGGGCACCTTCTTCGAGTTCGAGATCGACATCGATGCCGGCCGGCACCTTGATGTCCGCGCGATGCTCCCAGGTTCCCCAGACATCGCCCCACGCACGAATGGTGAAGTGCCACAGACCCATGGAGTCGGGACGAATAGAACCCACCCATCCATCGAGACCGGTGCCGGTGGAGTGCATGCGCTCCACCGCGGCGATCGTGCCGTCAGGGCGGGTGAGCAGCACCTCGACGCCCAGGGAATCGTGACCCTCGCGGAAGCAGGTGGCGGTGATCGGGATCAGCTCGCCGACAGCCGCGGCAGCGGGTAGGCGTCCGCCCAGCACGCTAGGGGAAATGTCGGTGATCGGGAACCTGCCGGTCAGCTCACTGGGCAGTGAGGCGGGAGCGGGGGCTGCGGGTGTCGACTTCCTGGCCATGGTCGTGAAGGCCAGCGCTCCTGATGCCCCCTGAGACGTCAGATTCAGGCTCATGCCGCAAGAAATTGCGTGAATCTGCAAGAAGATTGCGACTCGATGTCGGAAATGCCGTAATCCAGGGGAGCGCAATCGCTTACAACCGCTAATCTTCGGGGCGTGAACAGGCAAGAACTCCTGGCCCAGGTAACCGCTTACGGGGTGGAACCGTCATATGTGGACGCCTTCCAGGTCGTCAAGGAGCTCCCGGATTCCACCCTGGAGTGGCTGGCCGGGGAGTTCGCCGGGCAGGGCCCGATGGAGCACCCGATCATTGCCACGCCTGGCCGCTGGCACCCTGAACTGCACGGGGTCGTCGAGTTCGATGACGGCCGTTACCTGCACGTCGAGGGTGCCTTGCCGCTCGACTCGGTCGGTTACCAGCATCTGCGCGAGCCCATGGGCAAGGAGCGACTCGTGCTGTGCGCACCCGATCGCTTCAGGGTCCCACGCCGCTCCTTCGGCTGGTCTGTCCAGCTCTACGCCTCCCGCACTGCGCGTTCCTGGGGAATTGGCGACTTTGCTGATCTCGCGTCCATCGCACGCGTGGCCACTGAGACCGGCGCCGGCTTCTTGCTGATCTGCCCCGTGCATGCCGGCAATTTGGGCTCGCACCCGATGTCATCGCCGTACTCGCCCACCTCGCGCGAGTGGCTTCAGGTTCTGTACATCGCGATTGACGATGTTCCTGGCGCGGAGCTCGTCGACCTCTCGGATCTTCGCTCAGCCGGTCTTGCCCTCAACGAGGAGCGCCTGATTGATCGCAGTGCTGTATGGGCGCTGAAGTCCGAGGCGCTCATGCGCATCTGGGTCGCGATGGGTCGTGATGGCGGTTCGACCTATCGCCATTGGGTCGACAGCCAAGGCGAGGGCCTCACTCAGTTCGCGACCTTCATGGCACTTGCTGACTCGCACGGTCTGCCGTGGCAGATCTGGCCTGACGACCTGCGCCACCCGGGCTCGGAGATGGTGGCGCGCTGGGCTGCCGATCCGATCAATGCAGAGCGCATTAACTTCCATTGCTGGCTTCAGTGGCTGGCCGATCAGCAACTCGCTGAAGCCTCGAATCAAGGCATCGATCTCGTCGCAGACATCGCGGTGGGTTTCGACGGCGGCGGCGCCGATGCATGGTGCTGGCAAGACCTCCTTGTCTTCGACGCCGAGGTGGGGTGTCCGCCTGATCGCCACAATCGCGATGGTCAGCGCTGGGGCCTGCCCGCCTTCAACCCCGCAGCACTCGTGCAGGCCGACTTCGCGCCGTTCATCGCGATGGTGCGCGCCAGTCTTCGCCACGCCAAGGCAATGCGCATCGATCACGTCATGCAGCTGTGGCGCCTCTTCTGGGTTCCGCAGTCCGGCAGCCCTTCCGCTGGTGGATACGTGAGATATCCGCACGATGCACTGCTCGCAATCTTGCGCATCGAGGCTGACCGAGCAGGCGCCTGGGTGGTCGGCGAGGACATGGGCACAGTGCCCGAGAACGTGCAGCCGATGATGGCTGACATCGACATGCTTGGCTATCGCGCTGCATGCCGTGTGCCGATCTCGATGTTCACGGTCAACACCCTTGGCGCAACCGGTACACACGATCATGCGACCATCGCGGGCATTCTCACCGGGCAAGATCCCCGTGACATGGTCTCGGTGGGCAAGTCCATAGATCCCGACGCCGAGGTCCAGCGCAAGCACACCCTTGCCCTCGAGGCTGGTCTGGAAGTCAAGGATGACTACACCGACGACGAGATCGCGACAGCCGTCGTGGCTCGGTGCGCGTCAGTGGCGAACTCCGCCTCTCGAGTAGTCGTCTTCAATCTCGAGGATGTCGCTGCGGTGCGGGAGCGTCCGAATATGCCGGGCACGATTGATCAATGGCCGAACTGGCGCTGGGCACTGCCAATCGACGCTGACGAGCTACTGCGTGAGCCGCTGGCCGTCTCGATTGCAGCGACTGCGCGGGCCACGCGCCACCTCTGATCGAGGCCCGCAGGGGTTTTAGCGAGTGATCTGGAGTAGCACGCTGCTGCGCGCTGCGACCGACAGGGCGTCACCATTGGAGAGAGGTGCGTCCACGTGCGTGGTCAGTTCGGCCGTGTCGAGAACCCGCCTGAACTCGCGCCCATAGAGCTCGCCGGGCAGTGTGAATTCGATGTCGACGGTTCCTGCATGCACGATTAACAGGAATGAGTCATCGTGCACGACTTCCTCGCCGTGAGTGTTCACATCGCCGGCGATGAACATGCCGAGCGTGCGTGAATCAGGGGAGTGCCAGTCGTCATCGGAGACCTCAGTGCCGTCGGCCGCGATCCAGGCCAGATCCTTCGGGCCGCCTTCGTGCAGCGGACGCCCATCGAAGAAGTAGCGCTGACGGAAGGCGGCGTGCTCCGTACGAATGCGCAACAGCGTGCGCGTGAAGTCAAGAAGCTCCCTCTGCCAGGGTGCGAGATTCCAGTCGAGCCAAGAGATCTCGTTGTCCTGGCAGTACGCGTTGTTGTTTCCGTCCTGTGTTCGACCGATCTCATCGCCCGCGGTGAGCATCGGCACGCCTGTCGACAGGAGCAGCGAGGTCATCATGTTGCGAATCTGTTGACGGCGAACCGCGTTGATCGAGGGATCGTCGCTCTCGCCTTCGACCCCGTAATTCGCCGAGCGATTGTTATCGGTGCCATCGCGATTGTGCTCACCGTTGGCCTCGTTGTGCTTGTGCTCGTAGGTGGTGAGGTCGCGCATCGGGAACCCGTCATGCGCTGTGATGAAGTTGATGGAGGCATAGGGGCGACGACCCTCGCTGGCATAAAGATCTGCTGAGCCGGTCAAGCGCCAGCCGAGCTCGCCAATCCCGATGGCGCCGCGCCAGAAGTCACGTAGGCAGTCGCGGTACTTGTCATTCCACTCTGTCCACAGCGGGGGGAACTCACCCACCTGGTAACCGCCGGGACCGACATCCCAGGGCTCGGCAATCAACTTCACATTTCGCAGCACAGGGTCCTGCGCGATGGTGGTCATGAAGGTGCCGAGCATGTCGACGTCGTGGAATGACCGCGCGAGCGCTGATGCGAGATCGAATCGGAATCCGTCGACGTGCATCTCGGTCACCCAGTACCGAAGCGAGTCCATGATCATCTGAACCACATGGGGATTGGCGGCGTTAAGCGTGTTGCCGCAACCGGTGAAGTCCATGTAGAAGCGCTTGTCTTCAGCTAGTCGGTAGTAGTCGTCGTTGTCGATTCCGCGGAAGCAAAGGGTCGGCCCCATTTGGTTGCCCTCGGCAGTGTGGTTGTAGACCACGTCGAGAATTACCTCGATGCCGGCCCCATGCAGCGCCTTCACCATGTTGCGGAATTCCTGCACTTGCTCACCGCGGGTTCCGGTCGATGCGTAGGTGGCGTGCGGGGCGAAGAATCCGATGGAGTTGTAGCCCCAGTAATTCGTGAGACCGAAGTGCGTCAGGTGCGACTCGTCGACGAAATGGTGAACGGGCAGCAACTCGATTGCCGTGATGCCCAGTGAACTCAAGTAAGTGATCGTTGCGGGGTGACCGACGCCGGCATACGTTCCGCGGATCTCCTCCGGCACTTCGGGATTGAGCATTGTCAGGCCCTTGACGTGGGCCTCGTAGATCACCGTGTCACGCCACGGGGTGCGCGGGCGAGTAACGCCCATCCAGTCGAAGTCGTAGTCGACGACCACGCTGCGAGGCACGAAGGGCGCACTATCGACAGTGCTCATCATTAGGTCGTCAGTACCCGTGTGGGCGAACAGAGCGGAGTGGAAGATGAACTCGCCATCAATGGCCTTGGCGTACGGATCAAGCAGGAGCTTGTGGCGATTCCAGCGAAGGCCGTTCTGGGGTTCCCAGGGTCCATCGACTCGAAACCCATAGCGAGTGCCGGCCGGCAGGTGTTCGACATAGCGATGGAAGACGCCGAACACGTGCTCGGTCAAGGCAATGCGAGTTTCGACACCGGCGTCGTCGAAGGTGCACAGCTCGACGCCTGTAGCACCCGCGGCCCACAGCGCGACGTTCGCTCCACCTCGGCCGTCCGGAGTGACGCCCAGGGGGTCGGGGCGACTCGATGAAAACGCATGCATGATGAGGCGAGGCTACCGTCTGGCGATTTTGACCGGCTCTATCACTAGGCTCGCGACGAGTTCACCACCTACAGGTAAAGGGAGTCACCATGGGCGAGTTCGTTAGCCTCGAAGTTGCAGACGGCATCGGCACAATTCGACTTGCACGCCCCCCGATGAATGCCCTGTCGCTGCAGGTGCAGCAGGAAATCAAGGCCTGTGCACAGGAGGCAATCGAGCGCGATGACGTCAAGGTGGTCATCGTCTACGGCGGGGAGAAGGTCTTCGCGGCCGGCGCCGACGTCAAGGAAATGGCCGCCATGGACTATCAGCAGATGGTACTGGCCTCGGCCCCCCTCCAAGATGCCTTCACCTCCGTGGCACGCATCCCTAAACCGACCATCGCGGCCATCACCGGCTACGCGCTGGGAGGTGGATGTGAACTCTCACTGTGCTGCGACATCCGAATTTCTGCCGAGGATGCAACCCTTGGCCAGCCGGAGATTCTGCTCGGAATCATTCCGGGTGCGGGCGGCACCCAGCGCCTCGCTCGGCTGATCGGCCCGTCGAAGACCAAGGATCTTGTCTTCACCGGGCGCTTCGTTCCGGCTGCTGAGGCCCTAGCCATGGGCTTGGTCGACAAGGTCGTCCCGGCCGCCGACGTCTACGCCGAGGCACTCAAGCTCGCCACCAAGCTGGCCAAGGGCCCAGCACTTGCCTTGCGTGCGGCGAAGGAGGCCATCGATCGCGGCTTCGAGGTCGACCTCGTGACCGGCCTCGAGATAGAGCGGATGGCCTTCGCCTCGCTTTTCGCCACAGATGACCGCAAGATTGGAATGGACTCCTTCGTGGAGAACGGCCCGGGCAAGGCAGTTTTCACCGGTCGCTAAGCAAGCAGTGGCAGGGATCACCCGCTGACGGATTGCCGAACTGCCTGCAGGGGCTACGATTATTACTTGGACGTCCATTCATATCGGAAGTCCGACCACCCACATCGTTCTCCGCATCGCCTCGCGAGCGGAAGACATAAGGAAGGCCACCCGTGAAGATCGCAGTCTGCGTCAAGCAGGTCCCTGATACCTGGGCTGAGAAGAAGCTTCGTTCCGACGATTCGACGCTGGACCGCGAGTCCGCCGATGGCGTCATGAACGAACTCGACGAGTACGCAGTCGAGGAGGCGCTTCAGATCGCCGAGGCCAACAGCGGCGAGGTCACCATCGTCACGATGGGCCCCGATCGCGCAGCCGAGACAGTGCGCAAGGCATTGAGCATGGGCGCCGACGCCGGCATTCACCTGGTCGACGACAGCCTGCACGGCTCTGATGCCATTGCAACGTCCTACGCACTTGCCAAGGTGCTCGAGGGACGAGGCTTCGATCTCATCATCTTCGGCTCCGAGTCGACCGACGCGCGCATGAGTGTCGTTCCGGCCATGGTTGCTGAGCGGATGGGCCTTGCCCAGCTCACCTTCGCGCAGAAGGTCAACGTCGCGGGCTCGACTGTCACGATCGAGCGTGCCACCGATTACGGCTACGACACCGTCGAGGCATCGACCCCGGCAGTCATCAGCGTCGTCGAGAAGATCAACGAGCCGCGCTACCCCTCCTTCAAGGGCATCATGGCCGCGAAGAAGAAGCCGGTCGAGTCACTCGGTGCAGGCGATGCGGGCATCGACGGCGGCCAGATCGGCCTGTCGGCCGCATGGTCGGGCGTTAACGACTTCGCAGTGCGGCCTCCGAAGGCTGCCGGCACGGTCGTCACCGATGAAGCCGGCGACGGCGGCATCAAGATCGCAGAATTCCTGTCCGCTCAGAAGTTCATCTAAGAAGAGGTCCCGATCATGGCTGAAGTTCTCGTCCTCGTTGAGCAGCTTGACGGTTCCGTCAAGAAGGTCACTTCCGAACTGCTGACCCTCGCACGTTCCCTCGGTGAGCCCGCCGCTGTCTGGGTGGGTGGCGGCCTTGACGACGCTGCCGCAGCATCGCTCGCCGAGTTCGGTGCCGCGACCATCTACGTGGCCGATAGCGCTGACCTCAGTGAGTTCGCTGTTGCTCCCAAGGCCGAGGTGCTCGCGCAGCTCATCGCCGAGAAGAGCCCGGCCGCCGTGCTGATTGCCTCCAATGCCGAGGGCAAGGAAGTTGCCGGTCGACTGGCAGTCAAGGCGAATTCGGGAGTCATCACCGACGCCGTCGCCGTGGATGCCGGTTTCGTGGCCACGCAGAGTGTGTTCGGTGGCTCGACCGTCGTGCACTCCAAGGTCACCAAGGGCACCCCGATCATCACCATTCGTCCGAACTCCGTTGCTCCCGAAGCTGCTGCCGGCGCGGGCACCAAGGTTGCCGTGTCTGTCGCACTCAGTGATTCGGCGAAGAAGGCCAAGGTCACCGGCCGCACCGTCGCGGCCAAGGGCGGACGCCCCGAGCTCGCTGAGGCGGCCATCGTGGTCTCCGGTGGTCGCGGTGTCGGCGCAGCTGAGGGCTTCGGCGTTATCGAGTCGCTCGCTGACTCCTTGGGTGCTGCTGTCGGCGCATCGCGCGCCGCAACTGATGCAGGCTGGTACCCGCATCAGTACCAGGTGGGCCAGACCGGCAAGACCGTGTCACCGCAGCTGTACATCGCCAATGGCATCTCAGGCGCGATCCAGCACCGCGCGGGCATGCAGACCTCCAAGACCATCGTCGTGGTGAACAAGGACGCCGAGGCGCCCATGTTCGAGCTCGCTGACTATGGCGTCGTCGGAGATCTGTTCGCGGTGGTTCCCCAGCTCACCGAAGAGATCAAGAAGCGCACCTCCTGATCTCGGGCACTACGATCGGGTGTTGTGGCTAACCGCGCATATCTCGATCACGCAGCCACCACACCCATGCTCGAGTCGGCTCGAGCGGCATGGGTCGACAACTCACAACTTCTGGGCAATCCCTCGTCCCTTCACGCCTCGGGTCGTGCTGCGCGTCGAGTAGTCGAGGAGTCTCGCGAGTCCATCGCGGCGGATCTGGGTGTTCGGCCCAGCGCTGTCATCTTCACCTCAGGTGGCACCGAGTCAGACAATCTCGCCATCAAGGGTCTGTTCTGGAAGCGTCGCGAGGTGATTACCGGCAGGCCGGTGGTCATCGCTTCACCGATCGAGCATCACGCAGTGCTCGATCCGCTGAACTGGCTGGCCGAGCATGAGGGTGCTGAGATCTCGTGGCTACCGGTCGATTCCTTCGGACGTGTCAGCGCTGCAGATGTGCAGTCGGCAATTACCGCGGCCGATGGGCGTGTAGCACTCGTCACCGTGATGTGGGCCAATAACGAAATCGGAACCGTGCAGCCCGTGCACGAAATTGCGGCCGTCTGCCGTGCAGCCGGCGTGCCCTTCCATACCGATGCGGTGCAGGCACTTGGCGCACTGCCACTCGACCTTTCAGGTATCGATGCCGTCACAATCACCGGTCACAAGGTCGGCGGACCTCACGGCGTGGGTGCGCTCATCGCCGAGACTAATCTCGCGCTTGTCCCTGTTCAGCATGGCGGAGGGCAGGAGCGCGAAGTGCGTTCCGGCACCCTCGACGCCCCCGGTATCGCTGCCTTCGCCGTGGCGGTTCACGAAGCCGTAACAGCGCAAGCACTGAGTGCCGAGCGACTGCGCGATCTGCGCGACCGCATGGTCAAGGGTGTCGCGGAAGTTGTCCCGTCTGCAGTGCTGAACGGCGATCCGAACGATCGACTGCCGGGCAATGCGCACTTCAGCTTCCCGGGTTGCGAAGGCGATGCTCTCCTGATGCTGCTTGATGCCGCCGGTGTCGACGTCTCGACTGGGTCCGCGTGCTCGGCCGGAATTCCGGAACCCAGTCATGTGCTGCTCGCCCTTGGCGTTGATGAGTCGACTGCTCGCGGATCACTGAGGTTCAGTCTCGGTCGCACGTCGAGTGCCGATGACGTCGAGGCCCTGCTCGTGGCACTCCCGGGTGCTGTCGAGCGTGCATCACGAGCCGGATCGGCAGCGCGCAGATGAGAGTCGTTGCCGCAATGTCGGGGGGAGTCGATTCCTCCGTGGCGGCTGCGCGAATGATCGAAGCCGGGCACGAGGTCGTCGGTGTTCATCTCGCACTCGCCCGCAAGGCTGAATCATCACGACAGGGTTCGCGCGGATGCTGCACCCTTGACGATGCGCGCGATGCGCGCCGAGTCGCCGACATGCTCGGCATCCCGTTCTATGTATGGGATTTCGCCGAGCGATTCGCCGACGATGTCATCGAGGATTTCTTCGCCGAGTATGAAGCAGGGCGAACCCCAAACCCCTGCCTGCGTTGCAATGAGCGCATCAAGTTCGCCGCGGTGCTCGATCGCGCCGTCGCACTCGGATTCGATGCCGTGGCCACCGGTCACTACGCGCGCCGAGTCGACGGTCCCCATGGCGCCGAACTTCATCGCGCGATCGACCCGGCAAAAGATCAGTCATACGTGCTGGGCGTACTCGAGCAGTGGCAGCTCGAGCGCTCGCTCTTCCCACTTGGTGATGATCTCAAGGGTGATATTCGCGCGGAAGCCGAACGTCTCGGGTTACTGACTGCGCAGAAGCCCGACAGTCATGACATCTGCTTCATCCCCGACGGGAACACCGCGGCATTCCTGTCGCGTCGCCTCGGTGAGCTTCCTGGTGAGATTGTTGATGTCGACAGCGGCGAGGTGCTCGGGGAGCACACCGGCACTTACGCCTTCACTATCGGCCAACGACGTGGACTCGGCCTCGGCAATCCCGGCGGTGGCGGTGAGCCCCGGTATGTCGTCGACGTCGATATCGACACTCGCCGAGTTATGGTGGGTTCGCCCGAGCGGCTTGATGTCATCGGAATCGAGGCAATCAAGCCCACGTGGGCAAATCTCCCGCTTGCACTCAAACCCGTAGCCGTGATGGCGCAGGTGCGTGCCCACGCGACACCGGTGCCTGCCATGGCGCACTTTGACGGCACCCGAATTCATGTTGAGTTGCTCGCGTCAATTCGCGGTCTCGCGAACGGGCAGGCAGTCGTGCTCTACGACGGCGATCGCGTCATTGGCTCCGGCACGGTTGATCGCACGCACAAGAAGCCGTGATGTCAGTCCTGCCCTGGAGTTCCTCACTGGGCACCGGCATCGGATCCCTGCCCGGTACCGACTCCCGGGAGACGGCGCGCCTGGTTTCGGGTGAATGCTCCGACTTCATTCACCTGCACGAGCTGCCCGCCCGTGGTCCCGGCGCTGACATGATCGGGCGCACGGGGGGAATCCTGAGCTCCGTCTCGCAGGAATTCTCGATCGAGACAACCCCGCGCGGCTGGCGCTTTGTCCCCAATCCGGGCAAGGACACCCGGCGAGCGCAGTCGTTTCTCAATGAGGATCTCGATGCACTCGAAGACTTCACGCAGGGATACGCAGGGCCACTGAAACTGCAGGTCGCCGGGCCGTGGACCCTTGCCGCCGTCATCGAACTGACCTCGGGGGAGCGCGCGCTCAAGGATCCCTCTGCCTGCCGCGACATAGCGTCGGCGCTGCAGGAAGCACTTCGGCTGCAGATCGATCAAGTGCGCAGACGCGTTCCGCATGCACGCATCGTCGTACAGGTCGACGAACCTGCGCTCGCTCAAGTACTCGAGGGCAGTATTGGCACGGCCAGTGGTCTGTCGACATATAGCGCCATCGACGAGCAGGTGGCGTCGCCGATCCTGGCCGGCATCATGTCGGCAATCTCCGATGCGGGCGCCTGCCCGGGCATCCACTGCTGTGCTGCTCAGCCTCCGATTAATCTCCTCGCGAAGACAGGTGCGGCCTTCCTCAGCCTGGATCTCCTTCGCGAACTCGACCAGGACCAACTCGGCGCTGCCTGGGAAAGCGGCTTAGGGCTGCTGGCCGGAACGATTCCCGCAGTCGGCCAGGGTGCGATGAGCGACACGCGTGCGAGTGCGCCCGTGCGGGAACTGGCATCTCGCCTCGGCCTCGGCGATGCTCAGTACTTGTCGCAGGTGGTCGTCACGCCTACCTGCGGAATGGCAGGAGCAAGCCCGCAGTGGGTGCGCACCGCCTATGAGAGTGTCAAGGCCGCGGCCCGAGTGCTGCGCGGTGATGAGGAGGGCGATCGCGATGAGCGCTGACAACGCGCGCATGCGCTGGGATTCCCTGGTTGCGCAGATCCGCGAGGCAGGTCACGCCTATCACGATCTCGATGCGCCCACGCTTTCTGATTCCGAGTACGACGCGCTCTTCCGCGAGTTGGTCAAGCTTGAGGATGCTCA
>Ga0164293_10003180_pt1 | contig 14013 bp, 10 predicted proteins | sample GEODES118metaG_FD_111487 | JGI IMG/M metagenome (GOLD analysis project Ga0164293, IMG submission 111487) | Eutrophic lake water microbial communities from Lake Mendota, Wisconsin, USA - GEODES118 metaG | ecosystem: Environmental > Aquatic > Freshwater > Lake | place: USA: Lake Mendota...
CTACGCTGGACTGGTCTGGTCAATTTGGAAACTCCCTACATCCGGCATGGGGCTCGATGTAGTCTTTGGTGCCAGCAGGATGATTGGCGCGTCGCTGCCGTTTGTAACTGCAATGGTCGTAGGTCTGTCTCTCGAGAAACTTGATTTCGGCAAGGATCTTGGCGTCTTAGCAGCAGGTGCACTGCTCGCATTGATCGTCGAACCATGGGTTGCCGAACAGCTCATAAACATGTACCCTGCCGACCAGCAAACTCGTCTTATCACCGTCCTCTTTTCTGCCATGCCTTCAACGCCACTGGGTGTGGTGTTCGCTGTTCGCTATGGTGGTGATGTATCGTTGGCTGGGAAGCTGGCCACATTTACCCTGACCATGAGCGCTATTACGCTTCCGCTGATGGCATTGAAGATTGCGCATTAGGGAGATCTGCATTATGGCACGGAGATCGTTCCCACCATCTCGTCAACCAGGTTTCCAATTGTCGCTACGCGCTCTGGTGCAACTACAAGACCGTTCATGTAGAGCCGTTTATGTACCTCGATCATCATGCCCTTTACACGGGGCTCACGCTCAAGGTGTTCTATTGGCACGATACACCCAGCAAACGGGTTGTTGACGTCAACACTGTACCCGCGCGATTCCCAGAAGTGTATCGTCTGTTCAAGAAGATAATCTGGTGTATGGAAGGGATCAGTACCGATGCAGATATCAGGGTTACTAGGCACATCCGCCGGTGTTCCATAAGGTTTGTCACCGAATGAGTGACAGTCAATAACATGGCATACACCGTGTTCCTCAATCTTTTCCATAACGGCCTGATACAGCGCCCCATGATGTTTTTTGTAATAGTCGTTATAGACCATTCGCTTATGTTCTTCATTTACAGTGCGTAGCGGCAGGCCATCATAACCGTTCGAATAGTAGAAGCCCCTTCCATTCCTGAACTGGGGCTCGTGCTCGTCGTCAAAGCGCTCTACATCACAGAACAGTCTACTATGTGGCACAACGAGACGTGCTACTCCCTCGGTACTAAACATATCGTCTGTAGCCCAGTCGGTCATCTCAAGAAGATTGTCTTCGATTCGCTCGGTGATAAAACCAGTAGTATCTGGGATATGAATAGATGAATGAGGGATGTGATACACAAGTGTCTGGAGAAAATGGTCGTTTCTCATAGAGGAGCATCGGTTCAATAATGTAGAGAATCTGTTAGCTTGAGATAGTATGAACGTGTGGACGTTGTTCCTCATTGTATGAGACCTCAATGAACCTACTACAAGCTCTATCGGTACTTGCTGTAATGATCACAGCGTTATGCAGTGCATTCGGCCAGCCATTTGTTGACGCTGTCTACAAGGTCAAGGCAATAAACAACGTTGTCTATGGCACAGCGCCTCGGTACAATGGTGCATCCGATACATTGCGGATGAACATTGTTGTTCCCACGAACGACAATACAGTTAAGCGTCCGCTTATTGTATGGATTCACGGCGGTGGCTTTATCCAGGGCAGCAGAGCTGATTTTCAGTCACTAGCAGAGATCTGGGCCAAGAGAGGATACACAGCAGTAACCATTTCCTATCGACTTGGGATACACGGCGGGGTCTTCGACCCACCATTTGCCTATGATGAGGCAGAGCTTGTTCGTGCATGCTTTCGCGGCATACAAGATGTGCGCACTGGACTTCGATTCCTTGCCAAGAATGCTCAGCAGTATGGCATAGATACCTCACGAATTGTGATCGGCGGTGCAAGCGCGGGGTCGATCATCGCGCTACATGCAGCCTACATAGACCAGCAGGATATGCTCCCAGATGCAATTGGAGAGATTTCTGATGTAACACGTGCAGAAGGAACATTTAAGCGTCCCGACATGGGGTCCTACGACGGAGTGTTGTACCCGGATATTACAACGCCAACTGTTGATGTAGTGCTCAATATTTTTGGGGCACTGCTTAATCGTTCGTACCTCGACAACTCAGCATTTGTACCGTTGTTTAGCTATCATCAAACCGAGGACCCAGTGGTTGCTTGCGGTGAGGATCGTCCATATCACACGATTCCTCTGGTATCTGCCAACTACCCACGCATGATCGGTACGTGCGCAATAGTGGAAGAGCTTGAGAAACGAGGTATACCTACGTCACAATACGAGGCCATTCTCCATCAGGGGGCAGCTCATGAAGTCCATGATCCAGCAGTGATCGACAAGGTTGCAGCAATGTTTGCAGCAAAGTACATCTCAATTCCCACCAGCGTAGCAGAGTCAGACGAGGTAGCCTTTGATCCTGGTTCTAGGTGGACGCTTCACACGCTCAACGGCGAGGTGATTGCTTGCAATGTTACTGCGAGCGAAATCACAACGTTACCTGATGGCGTCTATGCTGCACACGAAGGTGCACTACGATGCATCATAGTGCTAACGAATGGCTGCCTAAACTGGGCCCGTTAGCCTACACCCCGTAGAACTTCTTTGCGTTGTTGATCATGATTTGAAACTCCTCAATATTGGGAGTATCAGGAGTGGCGTTCTCAATGAACGTACCACCAATCACGCCAACGTCATTTACGGGCGTACCTAGAAGGTGCTTTGGAAAGATGTAGAAGGAGCGCTTTACATCCTGATTTGAAGCTGTCTTAGCGTGGTCGAAGTAGACAAGGATCATGTATTGCAGGTTTGCTGGCACCTGATCTTTGAGCATAACAAGGTGACCCTGAACAGGCACTATTTCTGCGTCGCTGTTAAGCTTTGAAGCTCCAAGTCCACTACAATCAAAAATCACGCCTGATGCTACTTCTTTATAACTATTAAGCTTTTGCTCAACGAATTTTGCCTTCGGTCTGAGATAATCGTGCAGCTCCTTCATGAATACGGCTGTATCGATAAAGATGCCGTCATCGTAGACGACCATCGTACGCTTTGTGCCATTGCCAAAATCAAGCACAACATCCTTGGCTGGTTGCATCACCTTACCCACGTATGGCTCTAGGCCCGACTCCGCGCGATTTTCGAAGTAGGAGGGCACGATTGAGGCACCTTTCGCAAAGTCCTTGTGTTCGCCCTTGGCTACCGAGGCATAGAATTTATAGGCATCAATACCAATCTTATCGATCAGTGCCTGCATTCCAGAATCATTGTCCATCGAAACGGGCGCCAATAAGCCCCCTGCATTATGCGATGTTAAACCATCGAACGAAGCAGCTGTGATCGTAACGTCGCTGTATCCACGCTGAATGAGATTGTATGCAGTAAAGAGCCCCATAACACCGCCACCGATCACTGTGATCGGCGCATCCTTGGCTACAACCTTACCCTTTTCGGATGCTGCAAAAAGATCTACAACATAGGTGGCACAACCAGGACCGAGAGTCCAACCACTGCCACCGTGTCCATAATTATAGGCGACGAGCTTATCACCGGCCGCACCAACACTCATGTTTGGGGAACCACGGCGCATTGGACGGTAGCAGAGAATCTGCTGACCAAGGTAGGCTGTTTCAAGCTTTGGAGGTGTGATCTTGCGGACTTCTAGGCTCTGCTTTGGAGTGCGTTCGAACCACGTTGAACAGCCGCTCATCCACAACGCGCCGGTAGTTGCTGCCACAGCGGCTACAAAGTTGCGTCGATTAACAGCAACATTCGCAGGTCGCAAAGAACTGCTTGCATCAGGTTTGTTGAGATCCATCACACCCTCTTTGTACTATCGTGAATAGGCGGGAAAATACGCGATTCTTTAAATCGAACGGCAAAAACATGCGCGACCACATGTATACTATTTGCTTACGGCCACTCGGCGGTCTTCGCCTACATGCACAACTATGAGCCTGGTGTTTGACGTAAGCATGTATGCTCCGCATTGCAGCGCCTGTACCTCGTCTAGGGCGTTAACATCCCGCACAAATCGACCTTCAATATCATACACCTTAGCCGGAAAATCAACGAGAAGGTCATTCGCTGTCTCGTCTTGAACAGCCGTGGTACCATCACGTAGAACACGCAAGATCGCTGCAGCCACGGCTAGTGGATTAGAGGGAATGGAGTTCGTAAGGACCACAACGTTGGCGCGCAGCGATGGCACGCGGAAGATCGCCGAGGAGTAGCCACGAATCTCTCCTGTATGACCTATAACAGGAACACCCGTTACCAACTTCTGACTGATTCCAAGCCCATAGTTGTTTACACCAACAAACGCCGTAAGCTGGGTCATTGAAGCGGCATTAAGAACAGTGCCTGAAAACAGCGCTTCGTAGAACTGCGCCATTTCTGCTGCTGTTGCGACGAGTGCACCAGCCGCCCATGCACCGCTCCATTCCCCGTTCATCGGACTATTGAAGGCATCACGTCCGCCCATCCATCGGTGAGCTAGTTCACCAAGGATGTTTTCGTCGGGGTACAATCGCACTGTGTCCAGGCCTAGAGGATTAAAGAGCTCGCGCCTGTAGAGCTGATACAACGACAACCCCGTAACCTCCTGAGCAATGATTCCGGCAAGCAGATAGTTCGTATTACAGTAGTTCCAAGAGGTTCCAGCGTCGAACTGCTTTTCAGGAATAAAAGAGAGCAGCTCAAGGGGCTTCCATAGGCGAGAAAGGTCTGCCAATGTAGAATCGCGATAGGGCTTAAGTGAGTAATCGCCCAGGCCGCTGGTGTGATTGAGCAACTGCCGTACCGTTATAGCACCGCTGATATTCGGATGCTCAGGGAACCACTTGCCGATCGGCGTATCAAGATCGATCAAACCCTTTTCCTGGAGGCGAAGCAATGTGATCGCAGTACACGTTTTTGTATTGCTGCCTATCCCCAAGACCATTTCAGGCGTCATGGGACGTCCGCCATACGACTCACCGGCAGCCCCCTGCCAAAGATCCCGGTCAAGTATCACCGCAGCAGTTACCCCCTGAATCTTCTCTGCCTTCTGTACCGAATCTACAGCACGCTGAAGTCGCATGCGTACGGCTTCATCGATAGACGACACACAGGTTGAGTGCAGTATGATAAGGGCTGCTGTGCAGGCACCTGCTTTCAAAAGCATGGTGAATCTCTGTTGTAGCATCGTTTACAATGATTGGTAATGCGGCACGATGACATGGGGCATGTTTGTGACGCACCCTATGACGCCCATAGACACTACGTGGTTTAACTCGTCTGGCGTGTTCACGGTGTATACGCCGACAGGAATGCCAAACTGACGGCAAACACGCATCATTTCGGGGTTGAGTTCCTCTACAGAGCATCCAAAGGCATCTGCACCGCAATCACGCACAACTCGTGCTGGAGATCGAGCGTCTCCGGGGATGTTCAGCGCTAACATCGGCAGATCTGGTTGCATTGAACGAATGAACTTAATAGCCCTGTGATCAAAGGACGAGAAAAGGCACATGTCCAGCATAGACATCGACCGAAGCAGCTCAATAAGTTCGAGTGTTTCCTTGCGCGCCTCCTCGGAGTCAGGACGTGGCTTGATCTCAAGGTTTACATATGCCCTACCACGCATAAGTTCAAGAACGTCAACGAGTTTAGGAATCCGCTCACCCGCGAACGACGGGCTGAACCACATGCCAGCATCTAATCGCTGGACTTCTTCAAGAGACATCTCACAAATGGCCCCAGAACCATCTGTGGTGCGCTCGATCGTATCGTCATGGAACACCACCATTTGGTGATCCTTCGTGTACTGCACGTCGATTTCGACCATCGGAGCACCGCTCTCAAGGGCCATGCTTACTGCAGAGATCGTATTCTCGGGAGCAATCCCAGATGCCCCGCGGTGCGCGCAGACAATGAACGAGTTCTGTTCTACAAATTCCCGAAATGGAATCATTCTACGTACTCCTAATGGGACAATGCCAAATGCGTTCGTGCAGAGCTGACAATATGCTGAAACGTTGGAATTCATCGATGAAATTCTAGTTGCGCGCGTGCCTCACCTTGCCTATGTTCACGTAAGGTCTTGGGGCCTACTGGAATGGGCAAGGGGCTGTGGGGACAGCCCGACAACAATGATTCTTTATTCGGTTAGTTCGTCAATCATGTTCAACCAGCGAGGGAGAATGAGAATGCAACTTCTCATACGTGGAGTATTTCTAACTATCGCTATTGCTCTGACGGGAACAATAGCATTTGCACAGAGTGTCATGCTCAGTGGACGTGTTACGGCTGCAGGGGGCGCAGCAGTACCGGGTGCAACGATCAAGCTTACAGCACCCAATGCGCCAGCAGCTAAGGGGGCGTATACCGATACCCGTGGACGCTATTCCATCAAGGGCATTGCGAGTGGCAAGTACACCCTTTCCGTATCAGCGGTGGGCTATCAAACCAAGGTTATGGAAGATGTCGACGTAAGCGGCGGCACACTCAACATCACGATCAGCGAAACAGCCATCGACATGGATGTCATGGTTGTTACAGCCTCGCGCACGTTGCAGAAGGCTTCTGAAGCACCTGCATCTGTTACCGTTGTAGAACCCCGCGAGATTCGTGAGGCACCAAAGACAAATCCCGTGGAGCATATCCGCGGACTTGCCGGTGTTGATTATGCACAGACTGGCATCTCACAGCAGAGCACAACCGTACGTGGTTTCAACAATGTGTTTAGCGGATCGCTTCTCACACTCACCGACTACCGTCCGGCAGGTGTTCCAAGCTTGCGCGTAAACGTTGGGTACTTTGTCCCTGCCTCTAACGAAGATATCGAGCGCATGGAACTTGTACGCGGCCCAGGATCGGCTCTGTACGGTCCTAACGCCTCATCAGGTGTGCTGAACATCATTACACGCTCGCCATTTGCATCGAAGGGTACAACGCTCTTCGTTGCTGGTGGACAGCAAAGCTTGATAAATGGCGGTCTACGTCACGCAGGAACTCTTAGCGATAATCTCGGATACAAGATCAGCGGTCAGTACTTTTCTGCCAACGACTGGGAATACCGCGATGCTGCGAACGACCTCAAAGACAGCAATGGTGTAAGCCGTCGAAACAATGCTCATGAGCGCTACAACGTAGACGGTGGTTTGTATTACACCATGGGCGAAAACACAACAGTGCAGCTCACTGCGGGCATGTCTGAAGCAATCAATACCATTGAGATGACAGGTCTTGGCGCTGCAAACGGGCGTAACTGGCGCTATACGTACCTCAACGCTCAGATTACTTCGGGCGACTTCTTTGCTCAAACATTTTATAACAAGAGTGATGCCGGTGGTACATTCTTCCTCCGCACTGGCAATCCGATAGTTGATAAGTCATCGCTGCTCGGTACCCGCATACAGCATGCATATCGTTTGAATGATGATGTTCGCTTTACATATGGGGCTGACTATTTCGCGACAACACCCGAAACAGAGGGAACGATTAATGGTGTAAATGAAAACAATGACAACTACACGGAAATAGGTGGTTACTTGCAGGGAGACTGGAGGATCACGTCTAAACTCTCTGCGCTTGCAGCGATCCGTGCAGACCGTCACTCAGTGATCAATGAAATAGTGATGTCGCCCCGTGTTGCTCTGATGTATAAGCTCAGCGACAACAGCTCGGTTCGTACAACGTTTAACACTGCTTTTAGCAATCCAGGTACGAACGATCTCTTCCTAGACCTTCTTAGCGTAAAGGATGCATTTGGTTTAGGTGCCGTAAATCCGGCATGGAGCGTAGGGGCTTGGGGTGCATCAGCCGGACGCAATGGCTATGCATTCAACCGCACAGGCGGCAACGTAAACTTCATTTCGCAGTTCGATCCAACACGTAGCAACTGGATTGGTCTCAATACCGCGTCAGCCGGTGGTGTATGGCAGACAGTTACACAGATCATTCTGCCACAGCTCGAAGCACAGGCACCAGCAAACTTGCGTCCACTTCTCCGACCATTCCTCACAGGAATCCCTGCACCACAAAACATCAAGGGTAATCTTGCTACTCTTAATCCAACAACGAGAACGTTTAGCCCAATGGGACCGAACGACCTTCAGGATGTAAGCAAGCTTCGTCAAACCAATACCCAAACGATTGAAGTGGGCTATCAGGGGAAGGTTACAGAGAAGTTGCGCGTAGCAGTTGATGCATACCATTCAACAGTCAACGACTTCGTCTCGCCACTGCGTGTAGTTACGCCAAGTGTATTCCTGGATGGTGCCTCTGCCACAGCGTATATCCAACCGTTGCTTACTGGCGCGCTTATGCAGCAGGGCATCCCTCAGGCACAAGCAGAAGCGCTTGCTGCGCAATATGCCGGATTAATCGGAGGAGCATACGCACAGGTTCCAGTGGGTACAGCCTCACCAGAAAACACTCCTCACAAAGGCGACATCCTTCTTGCCTACCGCAACTACGGTCAACTTTCGTACTATGGTAGCGACGTTGCCTTTACGTATGAAGTTTCGCCTTCGTGGTCGGTCTCCGGTAGCGCTTCATACATCAACCAGAACGTCTTCACAGGTGCCGATCTTGGTGATCCAACGATCATAGACAACATTGCACTCAACGCACCAAAGTATAAGTCTGCCGTTGGCATCCTTCATCGCAATTCATCACTAGGCTTAAGCGTTGGTTTGAAGTGGCGCTGGGTTGATGGCTTCTATATGAATTCAGGTGTCTATGTGGGTGATGTCAATGCATACCACATGATGGACCTTACTGCACAGTATATTATTCCAGGTGTAGATGGTCTTAGCTTTAACCTATCAGCCACTAACCTTCTTGACAATAAAGTTGAGCAGTTTATCGGCGCATCAATGGTTGGTCGTCTTGTTCAGGGACGATTCACATACAGCTTCTAAGAGGCACAAGTTTTCCGGCTATTCAAAAGCCCCCTCACTCGAGGGGGCTTTTTTGTTTTCTGCATATGCACCCGCTCGCTCGAGTGCTACAGGCCACCGTAAGTCCTACAAATGAGAAGGTTATGCACCGAATTGGCGCAGATGATGGTCTATATGTTTATAAAGGAGATTGTTCCACTCGCGAGACGACAAAGCGCCTAGAGTAATCTGTTCACGTCCTTCAAAGGCATTGCGGCCAAGCGCGGCGAGCTCGTGAATACGTTGCATTAGTCGCTGTTGATTGTCTACGAACACCGAATCTGGAGGCATGATAAACTCTGGTGCAGTTGCCAGGTTCTTCTTATACGGCACCTCATTCGTAAGTGTCTGTTTGAAGAACAAACGCAGCAATGCACGCATAATCAGGGGTGGCTTCTTCGTGTTGATTCCGAGTGCCTGTTCATAAGGGATGCAACAATGAGCCATCATTTGCGCAGCGTTCATTTTGCCCCAAAGCGGCGCCTTTGATGAGTCTATACTCTCGATTCGAGCGCATAACTGGGCTACAGATTCTGGCGCCCAGATATCGGGATAAGCCACTGTCACTCTCCTACAGTTATTCTGTTGATCAACGTTAGCTTTGCATACACTCTGCCTTGACTTGCCATGAATATACCAATCACGTTACTACTCGCTGCTGCCACGTTTCTCGCCGGATGTGCTGGCGATACGGCACCATCCATAGAGCCAACTACCGAAGAGCGCTATCGCAGGTCAATCATCGACGCCATGGTTGCCGATGACAATGAGAGATCAACAAATCTCATTGCCATTACAAAGGACAACCCTGTACTTTCATGGGAAACCATCGACGGGCAGCCTCACGTTCTCGTAACGACATGGACGGCATGGGACACATCGTATGTTTCAGGCCAGCAAGCCGCAGCGAAGTACGATATCTGGGTAACTGCAATACCGGAACTGCAGCAGTGGTGGAAGTCCAAGTACGACGGCCGAACAGATACAGTGCTTCGCATAGAGCAGTTGCTTGGTCTTAGCGCTGGCAGAAAGAAAACAAAGTTCTTGTCTCTATGGGTTAGACCAGCCGACCTGTTCCGTCCTGCTGGTGATAATGAGATCACTGATAACACTGCCGGACCCGAGCTCCTGCCTACCGCTGATTCGGCATATCGTAGCTGGTTCAACAACAGCATTATCTACTCCTACTACCCCAAATCAGCTCCCTGGACAAGACTTGGCTACACATACGATTGGAACGGCCAATACGGCGAGCAAGGCCTAAGCGAGTTTATTGTGCGCAAAGGGGCTAACGTTGTTGTACACTCGGTGGTGTCAACATCAACATTCTTACGATAATGGTATAGAATAACAACAGCCGAGGATGTTTATCCTCGGCTGTTGTTACCATTGTATATGTCTAGATCGAGATGCTTTACTTGGCAGCCTTGCCTTCGGCAATTGAAGCCTGATTGTATGGCGTGATCAACTTCTTGAGTGCGCCTGCGGCCTTACGGGCGGTGGCTGCGTCTTTCTTGAATTTTGAATTGTGAGCGGCTGTGAATTCGCCGAAGAGGCGAACCATTTCGTCGTACAGTTCCTGCTTTGACACTGCAATGTCTCCGGATAAGAGTGAATAGATGCTCAATGTTAGTGCTCAGCACGCAGTTCGCCAAAGATTTTTTCAACAACATTTGTAATGGACAAATCGCTTGTCCAAAAATGAGTGTTTTACTACCAGATTGATTCATCTATTGAACGGATGTTTGCATCGTGAGTCTGCGGGTTGGCAACATGCGTATGCATGATTGAATCAAATGAACTTTGTTCGTTCATGCGCAGGGAGCGTGAACTGTTGATACTATCCCTGTTGTGTATTGTGCACACATTGTGTTGCCGCTACTGCAAGAAACACCAAACCCCGCCTCGGCGGGGTTTGCTTTAGGTATGCACGTTGGTGAGGCCTGTGTTAGTCGTTGCTCTCAAGAATCCGTTTCTTTTCGGCATCATAGTCCTCCTGCGTAATCACCTTGTCATCGAGCAGCTGCTTCAGTTCACGGAGTTTGTCCGCCTTCGATGCCTTACCTGCTACCCTTGCTTTGGCTGTTCCTGGGCTGCTCGTTCCACGAGGTACAAGCTCGTACACATGCTCGGGCTGGTACTTCATTACCCACGCAAATGGCACGACCAGAAGAAATCCTCCAATGACCGCCCCTACATCCACTTCTTCATTCTTTGTAATTGTAGTTGAAAGGGGCTCAAAGCCGTTCATCTCCAACCGCACATCAAGAGTAGATCCAACGATCTTTTTATCGGTGTGCTTATACGGCGTCGTGCCGGCATAGGACTCATTGATGTACACCTTCGCACCGCCCGGCACAGAGTCTATCACTGTCGAACTAGCGCATGAAGCGATTAGTATCGCCGCAGCAAGTGGCAATGCGACTGCACTTGTAAATCGGGTTCTATCAAACATTCTTCACCTCGTGTGTACGTGTTTGTTCAAAGATACCGCCAATCTACACCCTCTTCTTAAATACTACTTTTTTCACATCTGTTAGCCGGCACTGTGCCCCGTAGATTCGTTCCGGGGATTTGTTACTTATGGGTCTTGCTAGAGCTCTACTGGGTGTACTTACGTGTTTTCTCGCTATAGGGTGTGAGAAAGTAGTAGATCGTAGTAATGCTACAGAGAGCATCGTCGCGCGTCGCAATGCGCTTGTAGACTCTGCAATCCTCTACATTGACGTTCGTGAGAGGCCCGACAGTGCCCTACGCATACTCGAACATCTCAAACCACTTTGTGAGCCATTCCCAGAACAACGAGCTAGGTACAATGCTATCCTTTTGGAGCTTGCGTGGAAGACTGGGAACTATGAAGATGTCATCACGGCATCAATACCAAGCCTATATCAGGCCATGGTAAGAGGACAGCGATACGACGAAGGCAATGCACAGCTATCCAACATCGTTGGGCATGCCTTGCGAAGATCAGCTGATACCGTAGGCGCGATACGCTACTACCAGTATATGGCCTCGCATGAGCTCCTTACAACACGAAAGGACGCCCAGGCTAACCTACTTCGCCTGTATTCGAGAACAGGTAGTCATGAAAAGGCAATAGAAATTGCCGTCCAGATCGAACCGCAGGAGCTCATGCACAGCAGCGACATTTCTGCACACCTAAATCGGGAGTTCTACTGGGGGCGTAGCCTACTCTTATCTGGTAGAAGTGAACTCAGTACACAGCATTTCAAAAAAGTACTGACATATCTCGCTGCACCTCGTTCAAACTACAATGCAACGGAGCTGCGTGTGCGACTATCAACGACAAGGGGCATTCTGTCCGATGACGTGATCAAGATGTTGCCTGCTGCGATTCGTATGCCCCTTAAAGTTGCCATAAACAATTCCATAGCCAGAGACAGTTCGTTTCTGCGCACACACTTCAACACCAGCGAGCACCATGCTGGGCTTGAACGTATTCGCATTCCCTCCGACCTCTTCTTATCCTCGCCCAATTTAGATAGGATGTTCTTAGCCTCTACTGTAGACACTACGGTGATCAATCAAACAGTATACGACGCATATGGCGTTCGATGGCATGCTACACTTTTGGGACTCTTTATTGAAGTTGGTCAACATTTTGTGCGTGTAGAACTGCCAGGTCAACAAGGCATCGCGCGACCCGTGCAGTCTATACGTTTTCATAACGACACTCTGTATGCAGCATCTTATGCAGGTAGGCGAACACAGATACCCATAGACAGCGTGGTATCGAATTACACACGATTCAAGCCACATGTTGACTTCTACTCCGTAACTCCATCTACTGCGTATAGGGGCCCTGTAGATAATATCGATACCCTTCAACTCAACGACACAACATTTCTCGTTGGCGACTCCTGCGGGCTAACGTTGCATACGAACCGCAACCGGTACAAGGTTTCGTTTCCAAACCCCAACGGGATCCATGACATCTTGCTGGCATTGTACAAGAATGGAGATTCAATCGTCGTTTGCTCTCGTGCATTGGGCATGAGGGTAATCGAAGAGCGAAAACTTATTTCTGGCAGGGCTGCCTTCGAACAACTTGAGCCACTGAAGGCACTGCGACAATTAAATCTGCCCGCTTCAGTTGCCGCAGTAGCGGAACGTCAGGTCCTTGGCGAGTATCCACCACAGTCTATTGCACTCTACGACGGACTCTATCCCACAACAGTTCAGCGCATTTATGTAATTGGTCGCAAGCACATTGTTATCGTCCGGGCGAACAGTATCATAACTGCGTCAACAACGACTAACGAACTCCAGCTGTTCGCATGGCCTGACTCAATCGTTGCCTCGTTCGAGCGAGGATTCCATACAAGATTGAGGAATGACAGTATACTGGAGATCCGATCGAGCAAAGAATGCGTTACGGTTAACATTGCTCGGATACTGGCGCAACCACTTCCTAGTTGCCTTGTAGCGTGGACCGGACATCGGAGTTCGGAGGCTCGAATTGCATGGCTGAACAACATTCCCCAGCCTGTCTCATGCTCTGAATCCCTGACATTTGTCGTTGGCACTAGATCCCTGTTATCGAACTACCTAACAACAATCAGTGCAGAAGCATCGTGGCGGCCGGACACTATATCCTATGCCGTCTCATCAATGTACAACGTAGCTCTTCCACATACACGCGAATGCTCCCTGCGGCTGTACTCGCCTGGCCTGGTACAAACTTCTTCCCTGTTACTGCAACCGGACATCCATCCACTGTTGTATCAGGACGTAGTCGTGATCTTGCTTATACTTGGAACTGGCGGGGTTGCAATTGGTATCGTATACATATGGCATCGTAACGCAGTTCGCAGACGGCAAGATCTTGAGCATCAGCACTCTTCTATCGCAAGAGACCTTCATGATACACTTGGTGCTGATCTAGCAAGGCTAACGGCACTGCTTAATGCCAATGAAATTCAGGATTCGCGAGAGATTGTTAATGCAGCACTTGCCGCAAATAGAAAGTTTAGAAGTTTACTTTGGATTTGGAGAAGCGACTCTATTCGTCTCTCTGATTTTACCGGTGAGCTCCGCGAGTATCTGCATGCCAGCCTAAGCGACGCACAAATCAAACTAACAACGACAACAACTGAATTGCCTCCAAACAGTTTTGTTGATGCTACAGTAGCAAAGAGCGTTCTTCTCATCATCAACGAATCTCTCAGCAATATCATACGTCATGCATCATCAACGAA
>Ga0164293_10003181_pt1 | contig 14012 bp, 14 predicted proteins | sample GEODES118metaG_FD_111487 | JGI IMG/M metagenome (GOLD analysis project Ga0164293, IMG submission 111487) | Eutrophic lake water microbial communities from Lake Mendota, Wisconsin, USA - GEODES118 metaG | ecosystem: Environmental > Aquatic > Freshwater > Lake | place: USA: Lake Mendota...
GTGTTTCCCGAAGAGTTCGGCCATTTCCTGCTGGGCAACCCCAAGGTGCGCGCGATCTTCGAGGCGCATCATGGCGAATTGCTGGACGCCCGGTTCTGGCGTGAACGGCAGCGCCGCATCCGCGCGGGTGAGCTCGAGGATGTCTTCCCCTATCCCGCAGCGTTGCGTTTTTCGAACCGTTTTTCTTCCTCCCCTCAGCATTCCAATGGAGTCCGACCATGAGTGATCCGGTAGTGATCGTTTCTGTGGCCCGCACGCCGATCGGCGCGATGATGGGCGAACTGTCCGGCTTTGCCGCACACCAACTCGGCGCGCACGCGATCCGCGCAGCAATCGAGCGCGCCGGTGTCTCGCCTGAAGCAGTCGATGAAGTCATCATGGGCTGCGTGCTGCCTGCCGGCCAAGGCCAGGCGCCCGCCCGGCAGGCCACGCTCGGCGCCGGTCTGCCCCAGTCGACTGGGGCGACCACGATCAACAAGGTCTGCGGCTCGGGCATGAAGGCTGCGATGTTTGCCCACGATCTGTTGGTTGCGGGCAGTGCGCGCGTCGTGGTCGCGGGCGGCATGGAGAGCATGAGCAATGCGCCCTATCTGATGCTGAAGGGCCGCGGTGGCTATCGTTATGGACACGGTACGCTCTTCGATCACATGGCGCTCGACGGGCTCGAGGACGCGTACGAGAAGATGCCCAACGGTGGCGGCAAGTCGATGGGCAACTACGGTGAGGATTGCGCGGCGAAATACGCGTTCAGCCGCGAGGAGCAGGATGCTTATGCGATCGAATCGACGCGGCGGGCGATCGCAGCCAACACCGACGGTGCGTTCAGCTGGGAAATCGCACCGGTGACGGTCGCCTCGCGCAAGGGCGATGTTCAGATGGCCCGGGACGAGCAGCCCTTCAAGGCCAATCTCGAGAAGAGCCCGACTTTGAAGCCTGCTTTCCGCAAGGATGGTACGGTGACCGCAGCCACCTCCTCATCGATTTCGGACGGTGCGGCCGCGCTCGTGATGATGCGCGAGTCGACCGCCCGCGAGCTGGGCGTGACGCCGATCGCGCGCGTGGTCGCGCATGCGACCCACTCCCAGGAGCCGCAGTGGTTCACCACCGCTCCGGTGGGCGCGATCGCCCGGCTGTATCAAAAGACCGGCTGGCACACTGCCGATGTCGATTGCTTCGAGATCAACGAGGCTTTTGCGGTGGTTGCGATGGCAGCAATGCGCGAGCACGGTTTGCCCCATGACCGGGTCAATGTCCATGGTGGGGCCTGCGCGCTGGGGCACCCGATCGGCGCCTCGGGCGCGCGCCTGATCGTCACCTTGCTGGGCGCGCTGCGTGCACGTGGCGGGCGTCGCGGCGTCGCTTCGCTTTGCATCGGTGGCGGTGAGGCGACTGCGGTCGCGGTCGAACTGCTGTGAGTGCTCCGGCTCAAGTGCTGGTCATCGGGGCCTCGCGCGGCTTGGGGCTCGGCTTTGTCGATCACTACCTCGCGCAAGGCGCTGCAGTCACCGCGACGGTTCGAGACGACGCCGCCGAGGCGCGGCTGCGCGCGCGGGGCGTGGCAGTGGAGCGTCTCGATTTGCTTGATCCGCAGGCGATCGGGCAGATGGGCGAGCGCATCCAGTCGCAACGCTTTTCCCTGGTGATTCTCAATGCCGGCGTCACCGGACCACGTGGTTCGGACCTGCGCGCGGGGGTCGAGCGTGCGCAATTCGACCGTGTGATGCACACCAACGTTCACGCTGCGCTCGTGCTGGCCGCGCCGCTCACGGCTGCGCTCGCCGCCACGCGCGGCACGCTCGTCTTCCTGACCAGCCGCATGGGCTCGATCGCGGGGGCGGCTTCATCCGGGAGCGCGCTCTATCGCGTGTCGAAAGCCGCAGAGAACATGGTGGCGAGGCTTGCTCACCTCGATGCGGTGCGGCAGCAGGTGCGGGTGTTGGCGCTCCACCCGGGTTGGGTGCGCACCGACATGGGCGGTCAGGGCGCCGACATTGACGTCGCGACCAGCATCGCGGGCATGGCGGGCGTGATCGCCGACCCTGTTCGCTACCCTTCGGGCGGCTTTTACGACTATCGGGGTGAATCGATTGAATGGTGATGTCTTCCGGGCAATGGCCTTGAGTGCGGGCGGGGGGGATGCAAGATGGCGTTGATCGAGAGTCGGACCGACCCGCGCAGCGCGGCCTTTCAGGGCAATTCTCAGTGGATGCGCGCGCTCGTGGGTGATCTTCGCGACAAGCTCGCGCAGGTGGCGCAAGGAGGCGGCGCGTCTGCGCGGGCGCGCCACCTTGCGCGTGGCAAGCTCCTGCCGCGCGACCGCATCGAACAGCTCATCGATCCGGGTTCGCCGTTTTTGGAGCTGTCGGCGCTGGCCGCCTGGGGCATGTACGACGATGAGGCGCCCTGCGCGGGCCTCATCACCGGGATTGGTCGCGTAAACGGCACCGAGTGCGTGATCGTCTGCAATGACGCCACCGTCAAGGGCGGCACTTATTTCCCGATGACCGTGAAGAAGCATCTTCGCGCGCAAGAAGTTGCCTCGGACAACCATTTGCCCTGCATCTATCTGGTTGACTCGGGTGGCGCCAATCTGCCCAACCAGGACGAGGTCTTTCCCGACCGCGAGCACTTCGGGCGCATCTTCTACAACCAGGCCAATCTTTCGGCGCGCGGCATCGCGCAGATTGCGGTGGTGATGGGTTCGTGCACCGCAGGTGGCGCCTATGTGCCCGCGATGAGCGACGAGGCGATCATCGTTCGCAATCAGGGCACGATCTTCCTGGGCGGGCCTCCGCTGGTGCGGGCGGCAACCGGCGAGGTGGTGAGCGCCGAGGAGCTCGGCGGCGGTGATGTGCATACCCGGCTCTCAGGCGTGGCCGACCATCTGGCGGACAACGATCGCCATGCGCTCTTGCTCGCGCGGGCCGCAGTCGGGCGGCTCAATCGAGGCAGGGGGCAAGCGACTGATGTTTGCGCGTCGATCGACCCTGCGCTCGACCCCGCCGAACTCTACGGCATCGTGTCTGCGGATTCCCGCAAGCCCTTCGATGTGCGCGAGGTGATCGCACGGCTGGTCGATGCCTCGGATTTCGACGAATTCAAGGCCCGCTACGGCACCACACTCGTGACGGGCTTTGCCCGCATCCAAGGCATGGCGGTGGGCATCCTCGCCAATAACGGCATCCTGTTTGCCGAATCCGCCGCGAAGGGCGCCCACTTCATCGAACTCTGCACCCAGCGCGGCATCCCGCTCGTGTTTTTGCAGAACATCACCGGCTTCATGGTTGGACGAAAATATGAGAACGAGGGCATTGCGCGCGCCGGGGCCAAGCTTGTCACCGCGGTCGCGTGCGCCCGCGTGCCCAAGTTCACCGTGATCATCGGGGGCTCGTTCGGGGCGGGCAATTACGGCATGTGCGGGCGCGCCTACTCGCCGCGTTTTCTCTGGATGTGGCCCAACGCGCGGATCAGCGTGATGGGTGGCGAGCAGGCGGCTTCCGTGCTCGCAACCGTGCGTCGCGAGGGCATCGAGTCGCGAGGCGGCAGCTGGAGCGCCGATGAGGAGCAAGCCTTCCGGGCCCCGATTCGCGAGCAGTACGAGCGCCAGGGTCATCCCTATTACGCGAGCGCGCGGCTCTGGGATGACGGTGTGATCGATCCGCTCGACACCCGACGACTGCTCGCGCTCGGGCTTGCCGCCGCGCAGCACGCGCCCATCGAGCCGACACGCTTCGGCGTCTTCAGGATGTGAGGCCCGCATGTTCAAACGCATCCTGATTGCCAATCGCGGCGAGATCGCCTGCCGCATCGCCGCCACCGCGCGCCGCATGGGTGTGGAGACGGTTGCCGTGTTTTCAGACGCTGATCGCGATGCCGCGCACGTCGCCGCATGCGACGAGGCCTGGCGGATCGGTCCGGCCCCGGCCCGCGAGTCGTATCTGCGAGGCGAGCGCCTGATCCAGATTGCGCTTGCCCGGGGCGCGCAGGCCATCCATCCCGGTTATGGCTTTCTCTCCGAGAACGAGGCCTTTGCGCGGGCGGTGGCGGACGCGGGGCTTGTGTTCATTGGGCCGCCGGCTGCGGCGATTGCGGCGATGGGCAGCAAGTCTGCCGCCAAGGCCTTGATGGAGGTGGCCCGCGTACCGCTCGTGCCCGGCTACCACGGCGAGCGCCAGGACCCCGAGTATCTGCGCGGACAGGCCGATGCGATCGGCTATCCGGTGCTGATCAAGGCGAGCGCGGGGGGGGGCGGCAAGGGTATGCGGATCGTCCAGGCGGGCGAGCAGTTCGAGGAGGCGCTCGCATCATGCCGGCGCGAGGCGCTGTCGGCTTTTGGTGATGAGCGCGTATTGATCGAGCTCTATCTGCTGCGGCCGCGCCACATCGAGATCCAGGTTTTCGCCGACCGTCACGGCCAGTGCGTGCATCTGTTCGAGCGGGACTGCTCGGTGCAGCGCCGCCACCAGAAAGTCATCGAGGAGGCGCCTGCGCCCTGGATGGAGGCGTCGCGCCGTGAGGCGATGGGCGCGGCCGCGGTTGCCGCGGCGCGCGCAGTGAGATACGAGGGCGCGGGGACGGTGGAATTCATCGTCGAGCCCGATGGGCGCTTCTATTTCATGGAGATGAACACGCGCCTGCAGGTCGAGCACCCGGTCACTGAAATGATCACCGGCCAGGATCTCGTCGAGTGGCAGCTGAGAGTCGCCGCCGGCGAGCCGCTTCCCCTCTCGCAGCAGGCGCTTGCGATCAAGGGTCACGCGATCGAGGTGAGACTCTATGCCGAGCAGCCCGAACGCGGTTTTCTGCCCTCGATCGGAGTGATCGAGCACCTGCGCCTGCCGAGCGCGAGCACCTTTTCAATTCAGGGCGCCGATGGCGGACCGGCTGCGATCCGACTCGATGGGGGCGTTCGCGAGGGTGACACGATCACGCCGCACTACGATCCGATGATCGCCAAGCTCATCTGCTGGGGCGAGGATCGTGGCATGGCGATCGCGCGGATGCGTCAGGCGCTCGCGGAGATCGAGCTCGTCGGTCCGGCGTCCAATGCGGCATTTCTTGCCAGACTGATGACTTGCACAACATTCGTCGAAGGCCCGCTCGATACGGGCCTGATCGAGCGCGCGCGGGCCGAGCTCCTGCCCGAACGCGCTGCGACTGAACGGCGGGTCATTGCGATCGCCGCCGCCGCGGTGCTTGCGCGCGGATCGTCGGCGATTCAGGCGTCCGGACTGGCCCCCGCCCGAGGGGCTGCGGCCGACTCCGGCTGGGTCAACCCCTGGTCCCTGACCGACGCGTGGCGGCTCTCGGGCCGGGGCCGCAGTTCCATCCATCTTGCGGGCGAGGCGGATGCGGACCCGCCGATGGCACTTGCTATCGGTTATCTCCCCGATGGCGCCTGGACGATCGAAGACGCGCAGGGCCCCATTCGAATCGAGCTCTTTCCTGAGCGCTGCCGCGCGACCACGATTGCGGGCTTGGTCGATGAATCACGCTTTGCCGCATCGGTCTTTTGGCAGGGCGAGCGGCTCCATCTCTTCGAGGCGGGGGCGCATCATCGTTTCACTTTGATCGAGGCCGGGCGGCTTCGTGTGGCCGAGGGCGGTGCGCCGACGTCGAGCGCGGTCACGGCCCCCATGCCCGGCAAGGTGGTCGAGCTCCGGGTGGCCGAAGGCGACCGGGTCACTGGGGGCCAGGTGCTGCTCGTGCTCGAGGCGATGAAGATGGAGCACCCCGTGCTCGCATCCCAGGCGGGCCGGGTTCTGAGGCTGGCGACGGCTGTGGGCGAGCAGGTGCGCGAGGCGGCCGAACTCCTCCTCATCGGCCCGTTGGAGGAGGCTGCAGCGGTGCCGTCGGTGCAAGCGGAGCGTTCGGCTGAGGAGGCTGCGCCGACTTTATCGAGAGGCCATGGAGCATGAAGCGGACCGGGCCGCCGATCGATGTGCCTTCGCCCTGTGTGACGATTTGCCGGATCGATCCGGCCAGTGGTTTCTGCGAAGGCTGTGCGCGCACGCTCGATGAGATCAGCGACTGGCTGATTCTCGAGCCTGATGAACGGCTTGTAGTCTGGGATCGCGTCAGCGTGCGCTTCGGGGTGCCGATCGAGCGTGCACTCGCTGACCGGATGGGCGATGAGCGTGCCGCGCGGCTGCTTGCGTGGCGAGACGCGCAGCGCGTGGCCGGCCAGGGCGGCGAGGGAGGCTCGGATGAGTGAGCGCAGATCGGACGCCTTGCCGGTCGCCGAGCGCGCATCGGTCGTGATTCGCGACAGCTGCGAGGCCGATCTCGTCTCGATCCAGGCCATCTATGCTCACCACGTCCGCTACGGGAGTGCCTCGTTCGAGCTCGATCCCCCGGATCTTGCCGAGATGGGCCGCCGCCGGGGCGACGTGCTTGCAAACGGCTTTCCCTATCTGGTCGCCGAATCCGACGGCCGGGTGCTGGGCTATGCCTATGTGAATTTTTTCCGAACCCGGCCGGCCTACCGGTTCAGTGTCGAAAACTCGATCTACATCGAGGAGGCCGCACGGGGACTCGGCCTCGGTCGTAAATTGCTCGAGGCGCTGATCGAACGGGCCGAGGCGGCGGGTGCCCGGCAGATGCTCGCAGTGATCGGCGACAGTGCCAACACCGCTTCGATCGGACTGCACGCGGCGTGCGGCTTCCGGTTTGCGGGCCTGCTGCAGGCGAGCGGCTGGAAATTTGGTCGCTGGGTCGATACGGTCCTGATGCAGCGAGCGCTCGGCGACGGTGCGCTCACAGAGCCGCCACCTGGTTGCTGAGCGGTCGCCGCAGCGCCGGATCGTCCGCCTCCCGACCACGCGAGGGCGTGGCCCTGTTGGTGCGATCACCTTGACGCGACCACCCTCTGGCCGACCAAGCGTTCACATCAGATCAGGTAGCTCGAATCGTTGTCATGGCCAAGGATCACGTAATTTACGCGCCGGAGGTCCGTCAGGCGGCGTCCGCCCGCGTATGAGATCGAACTCTGCAGATCCTCTTCCATCTCGCGCAGGGTGTCGGCCAGGCGCCCCTTGACCGGTTCCAGGATGCGCTTGCCCTCGACGAAGCTGCGATGCCCCTTGTTGAATTCCGAGGCCGAGCCGTAGTACTCCTTGAAGAGGCGGCCGTCGACCTCGACCGTCGCCCCGGGAGACTCCTCATGTCCTGCAAACATCGATCCGACCATGACCATCGTGGCCCCGAACCGGACCGATTTGGCGATGTCTCCATGTTCGCGGATGCCGCCGTCGGCGATGATCGGACGGGTTGCGACCCGCGCGCACCACTTGAGCGCCGAGAGCTGCCAGCCGCCGGTGCCAAACCCGGTCTTCATCCGGGTGATGCACACCTTGCCCGGACCGATGCCGACCTTGGTGGCGTCTGCACCCCAGGACTCGAGATCGATCACGCCCTCGGGCGTGCCGACATTGCCGGCGATGATGAAGCTCGCGGGCAGATGCTCGCGGATGAAGCCGATCATGTCGCGTACCGAGTCGGCGTGTCCGTGGGCGATGTCGAGTGTCACGTAATCGGCGCCGAGCCCTTCGGCGGCGAGCGTGCGCACGGCATCGCGATCGGCCTCCTTCACGCCCAGCGAAATCGACACGAAGAGACCCTGCTCGCGCATCCTGCGGGCGAAGTCGACCGTATCGACGTCGAAGCGATGGTGGATGTAAAAATGCCCACTTCCTGCGAGCTGCTCGCAGATCGTCTCGTTCACCACCGTCTTCATGTTGGCGGGCACGACCGGGATGCGGAAACGCCGGCCGCCGAGTTCGACCGAAGGATCGCATTCGCGCCGGCTCGAGACCACGCAGCGACGCGGCAAAAGCAGAATGTTGTCGTAGTCAAAGATTTCCATGTTCGCCCCGGCCTCCCTGCCCGGTTGCATGCTCAAGGCAAGCGCTGACTCGATCAGCGTTTCGCAAACCGGGGATCAGCCGCCATAGTGGTAGAAACCGCGCCCGGTCTTGCGCCCCAGCAGTCCCGCGTCGACCATCTCGCGCAGCAAGGGTGCCGGTCGGTATTTGGGGTCGTTGAAGCTCGTGTAGAGCACCTCCATCACGGCGAGCTCGACGTCGAGTCCGATGAGGTCACAGAGCGCAAGCGGGCCGATCGGATGGTTGCAGCCGAGCTTCATGCCGGCATCGATTTCCTCGGCGCTCGCCAGACCCTCGCCGAGTGCGAAGATCGCCTCGTTGATCATCGGGCAGAGAATTCGGTTGACGACGAATCCCGCGCTGTTCTTGACGCCGATCGGGGTCTTGCCAAGTGCCTGCGCAAATGCGGTCACGGCCTCGACCGTCTGATCGCTGGTGCGCAGTCCTTGAATAACCTCGACGAGCGCCATCACCGGCACGGGATTGAAGAAATGCAGTCCGACGAAGCGCTCGGGCGTCTTGAGGCCTGCCGCCAGCCGGGTGATCGAGATCGACGAGGTATTGGTTGCGATCACCGTGTCGGGCTTCGCAATGGCCTCGACCGCAGCGAGAATGCGTAGCTTGAGCGCCTCGTTTTCGGTGGCCGCCTCGATGATCAGGTCGGCGCCTGCGAGGTCCTCGGTGCGTGTCGTGGTGCACACGCGCTGCAGCGCCTGCGCGCGAGCAGCCTCATCGAGACTGCCCTTTTTCACCAATCGTGCCAGAGACCCGTCGATTGATTTCATCCCTTTGTCGAGGGCGGCCTCATTGATGTCCTGCATGACCGCGTCCAGGCCTGACACGGCGCAGGCGTGCGCGATGCCGCTGCCCATGGTGCCCGCGCCGATGATGCCGATGGTTTTGATGCTCATGACCTTACTGTTCCTCAAGTGAGTGTTGGCCTGATTCTAGGAGCCTCGCGGGCTGAATGGAAATGGGTGGGTCGCGCGACCCGCTTACTCATTCGAGGCGAACGAGCTGCTCGCGCAACTCACCCGTTCGCTCGTTCCAATAGCGGCTGTTGCCGAAGTCCGGAAAGGCGGCCGGGAAGGCCGGGTCGTCCCAGCGACTCGCAATCCACCCGCTGTAGTGAATGAGCCGCAGACCGCGCAGGGCCTCGATCAGGGCGATTTCTCGGCGGTCGAAGGCCCGTACGCTCTCGTAGCCCTCGAGCAGTCGCTCGAGCGAGCGGCTCGCCTCGTCACCGCTGCCTGAGACCAGCATCCAGAGGTCCTGGACGGCGGGCCCATTGCGGGCATCGTCGAAGTCAACGAAATGGGGTCCCGCAGAGGTCCAGAGCACGTTCCCGGGATGACAGTCGCCGTGCAGTCGGATCACCTTCAGGTCGGACAGTTGCGCAAACCGCTCTCGGACCCCTTCGAGCACTGCATCGACCGCCGCGAGCCAGTTGCGTTCGCATTCGGGCGGCAGCAGTCCGCTCGCGAGCACCGCCGCGCGCGCGCTATCCCCAAGCGTGGCCACGCTGATCGTCGGCCGGTGTGTGAAGCGCTGTCGGGCACCGACGCGATGAATCCGGGCGATGAAGCGGCCGACCCATTCGAGCACGTCAGGCTGATCGAGTTCCGGGGCCCGTCCGCCCCGAAGCGGGAACACCGCAAACCGAAAGCCTTGCCAGCGCGCAAGACACCCCCCGGCGAGCACGCTTGCCGCGATCCCTGGACGAGCCCACCCGCGCCCGGCGGAGGCCGCGAGCGGCAAGGGCGAGACTGCGGGCACCTCGTCTTCCACCAATTCGGCAAGCAGCGCGTGCTCCTCGGCGATCTGTTCATCGCTCCAGCGGCCAGGACGGTAGAACTTGACCACGACCGGCTCGCCCTCCTCGAGGTGCACTCGATACACACGATTCTCGTAGCTGTTGAGCGCGATCATCCGGCCATCGCCCGCAAACCCTACGGCCTCCAGTGCGTCGAGCACCGCACCGGGGGTGAGTCCCGCAAACGGTGTCGGGTCATTGCTGGCGGGTGATGGGTTCATGACCGAGAGGCTCCTGGCGGGTGGGCAGTCAGATCGTCAAGCGGCTCGGTCATCAGGAGGCCATAGGTCATCATGCGCCCAGCCGCGCTGCGGCCTTGTCGAGCCAGAGCGAAAGCTGCCCGCGAAGATCGCCCACGCTAAAGGAGCAGCTCTCTTCTCCAAAGGACGCGGCCGATTCGAGCCGCGTCAGAATGGCTTCCAGCACCTCGCCGAACCGGGGCGGCAGCGCTGCGACAAGACCGGTTTCGGCGCGCCACTCCGTAAGCATCTGGGACAAGGGCGCGTTCTGCTCGAGGCTGGCGCGAAGCCGGGCGAGGGTCTGTGGGTGTGTGGGGCTCATGGCGTTTCGTCTTGTGTGCTGCAGCCGGTTTCCTGACGACCATTCTATGCGCCTGGAGTGGCTCATCCGGTCTTCACCGGCCTGTAGGGCGACGTGGGCTAAGATCAGGCCCTTCCGCCGATTTCCGCGGCCGGCGCCCATTCCGGTGTCGCGCCCTACGAGTCCCTTTTTCAAGGCAGGTGCGCCCATGACCGATTCCTCGACCGAATTGAGCATAGACATCGTTTCCGACGTCGTATGCCCCTGGTGCTTCGTGGGCAAACGCCAGGTCGAGGAGGCGATCGAGCAGTACCGCAAGGTCCATCCACAGGTTCAGATCACCACACGCTGGCATCCCTTTCAGCTCAACCCTGACCTGCCTGCGGAAGGGGTGGCGCGCAGCGATTACCTGCGCGCCAAGTTCGGGACCGACGACACCCGTGGGCTCTACACGCGAGTGCGCGGTGCGGCCCAGGCTGTGGGGCTCACGCTCGATATGGAGTCGATCGCCCGCCAGCCCCGGACCGTCGCGGCGCATGCCTTGCTCGAGCTCGCCGCCGATGAAGGGTGTCAGGATGCGATGGCCGAGGCGCTCTTCAAGGCCTATTTTCAGCAGGGTCGCGACTTGACCGATCCCCAGGTGCTACGCGCGGTCGCGCAGCTTGGCGGGCTTTCCGAGCCGGCGATTGACCGGGCGCTGACTGACACGGCGCTTCACGAGCGAGTGGCGGATGCCGATCGCCGGGCGAGGGAAGCGGGTGTCAGCGGCGTGCCCTGCTTCATCATCAATCGGCGCAGTGCCGTGAGCGGTGCCCAGGGCGCCGAAGTGCTGCTTGAGGCCATGGAGAGCGCTCAGACGGGGTCCTGAGCGCCACTTGTCCGCACGGCCCTGCCCGGGGGTCAGCCCCGTCCTACCAGGGGCATCTTGGTGGCCATCACCGTCATGAACAGCACATTGGCTTCGGGCGGCAGGCTGGCCATCTGCAGGACGGCTTCGCCCACCAACCGCACATCCATCGTGGGCTCGGGCCGCATGCTGCCGTCGGCCTGCAGGATGCCGGACCTCATCCGGTCGGTCATCTCGGTCGCGGCGTTGCCGATATCGATTTGTCCGCAGGCAATGTCGTAGGCGCGTCCGTCGAGGGCACAGGCCTTGGTCAGCCCGGTCACTGCGTGCTTGGTCGCCGTGTAGGGTGAAGAGTGGGGCCGAGGCGTATGGGCCGAAATCGAGCCGTTATTGATGATGCGCCCCCCGCGCGGGGTTTGCGACTTCATGATGCGAAACGCCTGCTGGGTACAGAGAAAAACGCCCGTGAGGTTGGCATTGACAACAGTCATCCACTGCTCGTAGCTGAGGTCTTCCAGCGGAATCGGGGGCGCGCCCGTGCCGGCGTTGTTGAAGAGCAGATCAAGCCGCCCGTAGGTCGCTTCGATCCGCCCAAAGAGTGCCGCCACCGACTGGGGATTGCCCACGTCTGCGGTCACCGCAAGCGGTCGCGGACCGCTCGTCCCGACCGCTACGATCGTCTCTTCGAGGGGCTCGGCGCGGCGGCCGGCGATCACGACCTGCCAGCCCGCTGCAGCGAGCGAGCAGGTGGCGGCGCGACCGATTCCCGATCCGGCGCCAGTGACCAGTGCGATGCGTGGGGATGGCGTCATCATCATTTTTCCTTGAGCTGGGGCGAACAGGTCCGTCAAGCGCGCTGCGCGCGTCAGCGTCCGTGACAGAGCTTGAATTTCCTGCCGCTGCCACATGAGCAGGGGTCGTTGCGCCCGGGAACAGGGCCGTCGTGGCGGACGGTGGCGGGCTTGAGCGCCTGTTCGCGAGCGGGCGCGAGTCGCAGGTAGATCTCGACCACGCCTTCCATCATCTCGTCGATCAAGTCTTCGCGCTCGTCTTCTTCGATGGCTTCGATGTCGACGGCGTCCGGGTCGTTTTCGGCTGCGAATCTGAGGATCAGGTCGAGGGCCTCCACGCAGGCCTCGTCTTCGTCAATGGGGTCCCAGCCTTCGGGTCGCAGGTTGAGACCGCGCAGGTAGCCGATCGCCCAGGGTTCGACCACCGAGCGGTTCGTCTCGTCCTGCCCGATGACTGCCTGGAATTCCGAGGCCTCGGCGAGTCGCCGCCGCACACCCCGATAGTGGCGCTCGAGCAGCGCGATCAGCTTGCGCTGCGGCTCGGGCCCCATGCGGGCGAGCGCATCAGCGGCGGACTCCCCTAGCGCCCGCTCGACCACCGTCTGCTCGCTCACCGGGAGCGGGGAGGTCGCTGCGGCCACGCAGAAACCGTCGAATTCCTCGACAAGCATCGCGTGCTCAGGGTGGGCGGACCCAAGCAGCTCGTCGAGCGCACTCAGGTCCTGCTCGGACAGTATCGGGGGGGCGGGGGGTGTGTGCATCCGCCAATGGTAGCGCGTTGTCGTGCCTTACGCAGGCCCGACAGGCCTGTGGCTGCCGCCGGGGTGGCCCGGACTATGGCCGTCCGGCCCCATGCCGTGTCCGCCGCCCTTGCGATGGCCGTCCGGCCCCATGCCGTGTCCACCGCCTTTGCGGTCGCCGTACTGGGCGAGCCCCGCCTGCAGTTTCTGCTTCTGCTCAGGGGTGAGCAGCTGGAAGATCTGGTTGCGGGTGCCCACGCGGGCGGCGCTCATGTCGGCAAGCGCCCGCGCGAGCTTGTCGCTGGCCGCTTTCAGCTGGGCCGGATCCAGGCTGGGTGCGGTTGCGAGCCCGCCGAGCTCGGTCCGGGCCGTCCGGACGAGCTTGGCCTGCTCGCGCATGCGCGGCGCCTGAGCGTGCATGATCTCGAACACCTTGTCGCGTTGCGTTTCGGTCAGATCGAGTCCTCGCAACCAAGCCCCGGGTGACATCGCGCTGGCGCCTTGTTCGCGACCACCCATTCGCATCATGCCGCTCTGCCCACCCATTCCGTGGTGTGAGGCGTGGGTGTGATGACCGTGGCCGCGGCCTGCTTCGTGGCGCGTGCTCGAGGGCGACTCGGCGTGGCCGCCCAAAGGCAAGGCCAATACGAACAGGCTCGCAGCGAGGCTGGGGATCAGGGGCTTTCTCATGTCATTGCTCCATCGGTTGAGAGTTGCTGCAGCACCCGAATGCGCTTCGGTGGCTGACGGAGATGATCTTAGGACGGGCGCCGGCCTCTGCCAGGGGGCGGGTTGTAACGAAGCGTAAAGCTTGGTGAGCGCCCTGAGCGAAGTCCGGCTGGCCGGTAAACTCTCAGGCAGCTTTCCGGGCAGCGCGGTCAAGACCCTGCGGCCGCGCCCCCGTCCGGAGCCTATTGTCTCGGGAGTCCGTCGCAGATGTTCCGTTCATTCTTTCTCAACCGCCGCTGGTTTGCGTGGTCCATCGCAGGCACGTTCCTGATCCTCTACGCCACCCGGTACAAGGTCGAGCTCGATGTCAAGATCAACCAATGGTTCGGCGGTTTCTATGATCTGATCCAGAAGGCGCTTGCCCAGCCCGGATCGGTATCGACCGGCGAGTACTTTGGCTATTTGCTCACTTTTGCGCAGATCGCCGGACTCTTCGTTCTGATCGCGGTGGTGCTCGAGTGGTTCATCAAGCACTATGTGTTTCGCTGGCGCACCGCGATGAACGACTATTACATGTCGCATTGGTCTGCGGTGCGCGGCATTGAGGGCGCATCACAGCGCGTTCAGGAGGACACGATGCGCTTTGCGCGCATCGTCGAGACCCTGGGGGTCAGTTTCATGCGCAGTCTGCTCACGCTCTTTGCCTTTCTGCCCATCCTTTGGGAGCTA
>Ga0164293_10003182_pt1 | contig 14011 bp, 11 predicted proteins | sample GEODES118metaG_FD_111487 | JGI IMG/M metagenome (GOLD analysis project Ga0164293, IMG submission 111487) | Eutrophic lake water microbial communities from Lake Mendota, Wisconsin, USA - GEODES118 metaG | ecosystem: Environmental > Aquatic > Freshwater > Lake | place: USA: Lake Mendota...
ATTAAATATTAAAGCAGGAAAAATTTTACATAAAGGCGTAGCCGACGCTTTCAACGCATAGTATTCATATGAGTTTGAGAATGGAAAGCCTGGTCCTTCAAAAGACTGGGCTTTTTTATGTATTGGCTTTTTTTGAGTGATCTTAATCAGTTTCTAAAAAATACTTTATAAAATACTTTGTGGAGCAAATATTAATCGTAATTTTACGATTAATAAGACAGCATGACTCCCTATTCAGAAAAAGATGCACAAATTGCATTACTAGCAAAAGCCTTGGGTCACCCAGCTAGGGTGGCTATTATTAGATTGTTGTTAAAAAAACAAACCTGTATTTGTGGAGATATTGTAGACGAATTACCGCTATCACAAAGCACCGTTTCGCAACATTTAAAAGAATTAAAAGCAGCGGGTTTAATACAGGGAGAAATTACAGGTGTAAAAACATGTTATTGTATTAATGAGTCTAACTGGAAAAAAATAGCCAGGCTATTTGATGGCTTATTTAATACTACTTACAAAGCAAAATCTTGTTGTTAACAATATAAAATTGAAACTATGAAAACAGAATTAGAATTAAAAGAAATCGTAAAAGCAAAATACAGTGAGATTGCTTTACAAGACAAAGAGACCAATATGTCTTCTTGTTGTGGCGCGGGTGGTTGCAGTACAGAAATATACAATATCATGTCGGACGACTATACCAAACTACCAGGCTATGTGGAAGGTGCCGATTTAGGACTAGGCTGTGGCTTACCTACTGAATTTGCGAAAATAAAAGAAGGCGATGTAGTAGTGGATTTAGGATCGGGTGCAGGAAATGATTGTTTTGTAGCAAGAAGAAGTACAGGTGCCACTGGTAAAGTTATAGGCATTGATTTTACACCAGCCATGGTTGAAAAGGCGCGTGCCAATGCTGAAAAAATGGGCTACCATAATGTTGAATTTAGACAAGGCGATATAGAGCATATGCCTATAACTGCTAATAGTGCAGATGTTGTCGTAAGTAATTGTGTACTCAACTTAGTGCCTAATAAACACGCTGTTATTCAAGATATATTTAGAGTCTTAAAACCAGGTGGACATTTTAGTATCTCTGATGTGGTACTAGTAGGTGCGCTTCCAGAAGGGATAAGAAATGCTGCAGAAATGTATGCGGGTTGTGTATCTGGGGCTATTCAAAAACAAGTGTACATGGAATTAATTGATTCGAATGGTTTTGAAAATGTAACTATTCAAAAAGAAAAAGCCATTATTATTCCTGATGATATTTTAGTGAATTATTTAAACCCTACAGAAATTGCTGCTTTTAGAGCTTCTCAAATGGGCATATTCTCCGTAACCGTATTTGCACAAAAACCAAAAACTGCCTGTGTGCCAGGAGCTGGCTGTTGCTAAACTATAGATTATAATCAAACTTTATTGTATAAACTCAATCTAAAAAACTGAGAGCGATATGAAAAATATTTTAGTATTATGTACAGGTAATAGTTGCAGAAGTCAAATAGCCCATGGGTTTTTAGCATCTATGACTGCAGGTAAAGCCAATGTATATTCTGCAGGCGTGGGAACACATGGCGTGAACCCTAAAGCCATAGCTACTATGCAAGAAATAGGTATTGATATCTCAGGTCATACCTCTAATAATATTACTGAATATTTGAGTATAAATTTTGATTATGTGATTACCGTTTGTGACAATGCTAAAGAGCGATGCCCTTATTTTCCGACCAAGGCCGTTAAACTACATTATAATTTTCCAGATCCAGCGAAAGCTATAGGAACGGATGATGAAATTAATAAGCAGTTTAGAGCAGTAAGAAGTTTAATTAAAGATTACTGCGAGCAGTTTGTAAATGATAATGGTTTTTAATTTTCTACAGTTTGCGTAAAGTTTCTTTATCCCACTTTAACCATTTTGTTTACAAATAATTTAAGAAAATAAATAAGGCCCTCTTTTGAAGGGCCTTATTTTATATATCTAACAATTTTTTAAATACTAGCTTATTTCCAAATAGTCCAACCTTTCCACCATGTTTGGTTTACACCAGAGGTAGCAACCGCACCTCTGAAAGTTACTTGCTCAAAAAATGCATTCTGTAATTTACTATCAGTGAATGAACCATTCTTAGTAAAATTCGCATGATCCCAAATTCCCAAGCTTCCCCATGAAGATGTTAACGCATCTGTACTTGCAGCACCAGAAGGCGTTGAGTTATTGGCGTACGGTGTAAAGTCAGGGTTTGTATAGTTAAACGGCTGAATTAATTTTAATCTATCTGCTGAAGAAGTAGTTAAAATAGTATTACCAAAAGCTGGAGTTGAAAACCAAGCTAACAAAGTAGCAGCTGTAGCACCAGTAGGTGTTCCACTTGCAGTGTAAGTAATATTCGCAGTATTTCCAGCAAAAGTGGTGTTCTTAATTCTGATTGTATTATCGTCTATATTTTTATCAACTGCTGTTCCAGTAGAAGCATCAAACTGAATAGCAACTGGCCATCCTGCAATAATTGAATTCATAATAGAAATTCCGGTATTTCTTCTGATATGCGCACCGGCTCTATATAAGGTATTTCCTTTTCCTGTAACTGGATCAATTCTTGGTCCAATTGCTGTAATATTTGAGAATACAGCTGATGTTTTAGGAGATAAGGTAGAACCTTTTCCATCGTTATCTGATTCAAATGCTTCAGAAGTAGAGATATCAGCAATAGCAGAGTCTCTCAATACAATCCCAAATTGAACATTACCTGCATAGCCGAAATCAGTATCGAAGTCATCATCTTGAGTTTTATAGGCAATTAAATATTTACAATTAACTGTACCACCAAACCACTCAAATGCATCATCTTTTGCGTAAGTAACTTGAATATGGTCAATAGTTGTACCATTACCCACACCAGCCATTGTTAAACTATTCAACTCATTATCTGGTTGATAAGCATATCCGGCATACTCAATTCTTACATATTGTAAAATTCCAGAATTGTCTGCATCATTTCCTGTAGGGAAAGCAGCATCACCAGAACCCGCTAAACCATAGCCTACTTCTGTATCATTTATACCCCCTTCCACTGAAGTTAAGCCAGCTACAGCAGCACCTTTCCATGTTAATGTTTGGTTTACTTTTGCAGTTCCTAATAAAACTATTCCACCCCAGTCACCTGATTGAGGATTTAGGGAAGCAGATGTAAAAATAATTGGCTTTTCAGCATTACCTTTTGCCACTATTTTTGCGCCACGGCAAATAACTAAAGAGGCAACATCTAAACCAGATTTTCCTAGCACTTTAGCACCTTCTTCAACTGTTAATGTGACACCTTTAGTAATATAAACTATACCAGATAGGTAGTTTACATCTTTTGCATACAAGGTAGTGTCTTTTGTAATTTTGCCAGTTAAAGTAATAGTATTAGATACCACACCTACAGGGGCAACTTCCTTCGTTACTACGAAGATTTCTTTTTCGCCATCCACTTCAATCTTTCTGCAACCAGTAATGGCTAAAAAAGCTAGAGATAAAATAAATAATTGTTTCATTGTTGTTGTATTTAAAAAATGTTTTTGATTTAGTTTGTTATAAAGAGTAGTTAAGTGTTACACCATAAGTAGTACCAAATTTTCTTGAAAAACGAGTAGCATCATTTGCTTTATCATAATCAGTATTACTATTGTTATTTTGATAGAAAATCTGTCTTTGATTTAATAGATCGGCAATGGTGAACCTAATCTCTGCTTTATTATTTGAGAATTTCTTACTTACTTGAAAATCAATCAATGCTCTAGGATTTTCATAAACATCAGGCGAACCTGCACCTGCTTGAATATCTCCCACTAAATAAATTCTTTTACCCACTTGATTGAATAATACTGTGGTATTAAAACCTTTTTCAACCACATCATATAATAAACCGGTATTGATGATATAAGGAGATTGACCTTGTAAAGCCCTACTTACATTTAAAGCAGCATCATCAATTTTAGAATTGATATAAGAACCATTCGCTTGCAATGTGAATCTTTTTGATAATTTTTTTCTTGCTTCAATTTCAAATCCAAAGGCAGTCGCTTTTGAAACGTTTTGGAAAGAGAATAAACTAGATCCACCAGCACCTTCTTGAAAAATACTTTCAATTGGATTTTCAAAACTCTTGTAGAAAACACCTACTGTAAATAATTCGCCAACAGCAGGATACAGTTCATATCTAAAATCTGTATTCGTAATTTTAGTACGTTTTAAAGAAGGATTACCAGAAACTGCTGCATTTAATTCAAAATCATAGATGTTTAATGCAGACAATTCTCTTAACTCTGGGCGAATTACTGTTTGAGAACCTGTAATTCTTAAATTCGCTTTTTGTGATAATTTAATGGTCGCATTCACACCAGGTAAATAATCGGTAACTTGAGAATAAGTATGTCTTGGATCCCACTTCTTCACAGATCCAACTAATTGGTCAAAATTTTCTACTCTTAAACCCCAAACCACTCTTAAGCCATCTGATAATTTATTATCAAACTGTAAAAAACCTGCATTTAAAATAGTATTGGCTAAGTATCTAAAGTTTCTGTTTTGTATCGCGTTAAAGGCAAACTTATTATCTGTACCTGTGCCAAAATTAGAAGGATCAAAGGCTGTTGAGGCATCTAATAATCTTAAAGCAGGATTATCATTAGGCATGGTGATGGCAAATAATTGAGCGTCATATAAACGATCTTTTACTTGTATCATATATCCAGCCTTAATAGTTTGTTGTTTAATTTTATAGGTAAGGTCACCTCCACCAGTATATATATAGTCAGATAAGGTTTGGAAAATTCTACTGCCAGATTGCTGAGATAATGTATTTGAAATGTTCAACACATAGGGGTCAGATCCATCTACACTTTTAGTGTACATAATTCTTCTTTGGTCTGGTGTATAGGCGTCTAAAATATTAAATGCCCCATACCAATTGAACTTTAATTTTTGAGACAGGCTATGTTCACCATTTAATTGATTGGTAAAAAATATATTTTGGCCAAACACAAACTCATTTCCTTTTACTAAATCTTGTCTAGAATAGTCTGTACCCATTCTTGAGTTATAAGTATTTGTCGCTTTAACATTAACAATAGCTTTATAACTAATTTTATTTAATGGATTTAAGAACATAGATAAACCTGCAATAGCACCCATATTAATATCTTGGAAATACTTGCTATCGGTTAAGGCTGTGATAGGGTTGAATTTCTCATCTGTAATGCCATTTTGATTATTGGTATTATTTTGAAAACGGTAAGCATTTGCATAATTCACACCAATCATACCCCCAATTTTTTTACCCCAAAGGGTTCCAGCAAATCCACCATTCATTTGCACGTTAACATTAGGCTTTGCAGTGGTTTGCACTGGCGCCCAATTATTTGACATTGTTTTACCAAGTGCCGTTTTTGCAGCTAAACTAGAAGTATCAAAATTTGATTTAGTAGTATAACCAATAGGTAACGCTCTTGTACCATCGTCAATACCTAACCAGTCGGTTTTACCACCTTTGTCTTTAAAAAAATCTTTTCCAGTTACTAAGCTATTTGCACTTGTACCTAATTGAATATTAAAGAAATTCTTAGAAGGCACATCCTTTGTGTTAACTTGAATTAATCCACCTGCCCACTCACCTGGTAATTCTGGAACGAAGGCTTTATTAATGATAATATTGTCAATGATTTGAGATGGGAATAAATCGAAAGAGAAAGTTTTACGATCAGGCTCGGTACTAGTTAATAAAATACCATTTAACATGGCTTGGTTATATCTATCGGCTAAACCTCTAACAATAATATATTTACCTTCTTGAATAGAAGCGCCTGGAGTTCTCTTTAAAATTTCTGCTGTATTTCTATCTGGGCTTCTTTTAATGGTTTCTGCTGAAATAACAGAAGCTACTGTATTGGTGTTCTTTTGAAAAGAAATTAAAGCGTTATCGGTAGAGCCTTTATTTGAGGATCTATTTGCAGAAACTGTTACGTCCGCTAATTTTGAACTCGCTTCTTCTAATAATACATCTACTACTAATTCTTCCCCAGCAGAAGTGGCTCTAATATCTTGAACTGTTTTGTTTTTGTAACCTACATAGGTTAAAACTAAAGTATAGTTCTTGGCTACATCTATTGTAAAACTATATCTTCCTTCAATATCTGTTTTAGAAACCTGTGACTTGTCGGAGCTTAAGGTAAGAGAAACGCTAGCAAGCGCTTCGTTTTTAGTACTGGTAATTTTACCAGTTAATTTTGCTTTTTGAGCTTGAGATATAGTTGCAATTGAGATAAATCCGATGAGTATTAATAGCCTTTTCACAGTATAAATATTTATACCGCAAATATTAGACTTCAATGTTACCGCAATGTTACCTCAGTGTGAACTTAATATTATCTCTGAGCATACATTCAAATGCGATTTAGTTCACATAAGTTATTGAAAATCAATCGAGATAATGGTATCCGGGCCAGACAATGTTAATGTACGTGTATCTATTAGAACCCCGTTTTTCCTAACACTAAATGGAAGGGTTGAAACAGTTCCCATAATACCTACTTTTTTAACCTTGAAATTACCAGGAATAAATAAACCACTTTGACTTCTTTGATTCATTAAATGCACATAAACATGCTTACTATCTTGAGTGGTTACGCCCCATGCTTGAGGGCCTAATGGACCTCCTCTAGTACCATAAATACTTGTGCCAAATTTTTTTACCCACTTGCCTACTAAGGCCAAGGTATCTCTAAATTCTACTTGTATTTCTCCATTGGCCATGGGCCCTACATTTAATAATAAATTAGAGTTACGTCCAGCTGCTCCTACTAGGGTTTGAATAATATTTTCGTAAGATTTATAATTGCGATCGGTAATTCTAAAGCCCCAAGAATCATTCATGGTAATACAAGACTCTATTGGTAAACTAGAAGCCGTTTGAAAACTTAAACCAGAATTATTTTGTCCAGGTAAGTCTTGCTCAAACATTTGAAAGTCTTCGCCAGGTAAAGGATCTAAGTGATGATTGTTGCCAATCATGCATGCAGGTTGTAGTTTGTGAATTAAACTATAAATTTCATCATACTTCCAATCAATGCGAGAGCTTCTATCCTTAGATCCTTCCGGATTGGTTTGATCCCAATGACCATCAAACCAAATACAAGAGATATCGCCGTAGTTAGTTAGGAGCTCTGTTAATTGCGCCTTCATGAACTTTAAATAAGAATCGTAATTACTTTTTGCAGTTCTTCCCGATTTTTGCCCTGTTCTTCCTGTTTCATAAGGGTAGTCGTCTCTACTCCAATCTAAGGTTGAATAATAAAAGCCTAATTTGATACCTTGCTTTTTACATTCTGCTGCAAGTAATTTTAAAGGGTCTTGTTTATAATGTGTATTGGTAATTTTCCAATCCGATTGCTTAGTATCCCAATTAGAAAAACCATCATGATGTCTTGTAATTAGCACAATATATTTCATGCCTGCATTCTTCGCAATGCTTACCCATTTAGCCGCATCAAAATCAACTGGGTTAAATACCTTGCTTAATTTTTTATAGTCTTCTTTGTTAATTTCTTTATTATTCATTACCCATTCTCCATCACCCAACACACTGGAGGCGCCCCAGTGTATAAACATGCCAAACTTATTATCTTGAAAACTAGTTCTGGCTTTTAAATTTTCATTAGAAGGGCTATAGGTTTGAGCTTGAACAGACAATACCAATAAACAAAGAATAGATAAAAAATAATTTTTCATAAGTGAAAATTAAATAATGAAGTAAATAGCGTTAGAATGAATTATTGTTCTAGTAATTGTAATAGTAATTTTTATATTAATTTATTATAATAATTAATTGAAGTAAGTTATTTAGAATATTATTATAGACAAAAATTTCAAATAAAAAAATTAATCCAAATGATACACTTTATGTAAATCCTTGGTACAAGTAAAACTCACATTTAAATCCTTAATTATTCCGTCATGAATGTCGTATACCCAGCCGTGGACATGTAAAGGTTGTTTATTTTTCCAAGCATTTTGAACAATGGATGTTTTGCCCAAATCATGTACTTGTTCCATAACATTTACTTCTACAAATCTTCTAGCTCTTTGTGTTTTATCAGTAATTGCATCTAATTCTTTATGATGATAACGATACACATCTTTGATATGTCTTAGCCAATTATCAATTAACCCAAATTGTTTATTTTCCATGGCAGCCAGGACACCTCCGCAACCATAGTGACCACAAACTATAATATGCTTTACTTTCAATACTTCTACTGCATAAGATAATACACTTAACATATTCATATCGCTATGCACCACCATATTGGCAATATTACGATGCACAAATATATCACCCGGCAAAGTGCCAGTAATTTGATTGGCCGGCACACGGCTATCGGAACAACCTATCCATAAATATTCCGGATTTTGACTATTCGATAAATTTTCAAAATAACTAGGGTCAATTGCTAATTTGCTCGCAACCCAGTTTCTATTGTTTTCTAGAAGATTCTTAATTGATTTTTCCATGTAGTCTAAAATTAAGCAAAATTTTGGATTTTGTTTGAAGTTTAAACAGCATTAAATTAGCCTTTTATGCTAATTAACCTAATTTTATTACATGAACACATTTGTTGAAATTTTAGGCTGGATAGGCTCTGTATTAATTGTAGGGTCTTACGCACTCAATATAACCGGAAGGCTGGCCGCTACTAGTAAAAGATATGTGTTAGCGAATATTATTGGGGGTATATTTTTTGTAATAAACACCTACTTCCATCAGGCCTACCCCTCTATGATGGTAAATATTATTTGGGTGATTATTGCCATTATTATGCTTAATAAAAAAGATAAAACTAAAGGGGAATAAAAATTAATCACGCGATATTGGACGCGTTAAACAAGTTGGACCTCCGCCCCCTTTCACACTAATTTCTGCCCCTTCGTATTCAATCACTTTACAACCGGCAGCTTCTAATCTTGATTTTGTAATAGGGTTTCCCTTTACCATTAAACAAGTACGTGGCGCTATGGCTAAAACATTACAGCCCATGCTATCGAATTCCGCTTCTGGTACTTCAACTAATTCAAAACCTCGTTTTATTAATTCGTTTCTAAATACAATTGGAATTAAAGCAGAATACACCACTGCTAAATTATCGGCTACAGGGCTAAGTACCGACATTAAATGAAATACATCGGATGGCCCTCTATAATGTGGCATGGGAACCGTTATCACTTCCACGCCTAATGGCTTTAATAAGGCAGTTATTTGTGCAATACCTTCCTCATTGGTTCTATAAGTATGTCCTACGGCTAAAGTTTTATCATCTAACCAGGCAACATCTCCTCCTTCAATGGTTCCAGGTGCTTTAATCACACCTAGTACTGGAATACCTTGAGCTTCATAAACTTTTTGTTGAGCCAAGGGTTCATGCTTTCTTCCTTCCTTACCCATATTACAAATAATCATGCCCTTGCTGGTGGCAATAGCCGCATCTCTGCAATAAATAGAATCCATGTTCACTGTATCATCTTCAGGGAAATAAAAAACTTGGGCTCCATTGTCTTTTAAAATTTTTTCAAAAGCATCATACTGGGCAAGGGCTCTATCAATTGCAGGTTTTGCTAAATAATTCAAAGATTCCCAATGCTGAGTAATATGTGCATCATTTATAAATGCAGCCGAAGCTTTTTTTATAAATAAAGAGTTGAGTTTTCCTGATTCTGAATGCGATGACATGCGTATAATTTAATGTGGTAAAATAATTTTATGGATATTATTATGGATATTTTTTGAATATAGTTAAAAGTTAAATATATAGAATTAAAAATTGAAAAACTAATGGGTCAGTTATAATTCAGTTTTAAATTTTATCTCTTTTCCAAACGGCAAAAACATAAATAGGAACAGAGGACATCGTTAAGAAAAAGCCCCAGAAAACAGTTTCTTGTCCCAGACCTATCATTAACCATAAACAAAATATAAAAGTAAGCGAGGCTAGCAAAATTGCCATGGCTAAAAATTTATTAGATTTAAAAGGCAGCCTTGTTTGCATAATAAAATAAGAGGCAGTGCAAAAAAAGTAAGGAATTAAAATAGTAGAAGTGGTCATTAACATTAAAAACTTAAACTGCTCCACTAAACCCTTGGTATAATTCATACTCATTAAAATAGAAACAAATACACTTGAAATAACAACTCCTAAAACAGGTACTCCCCTCGTATTAAGGCGCATAAAAATTGCAGGAAATAATTTGTCTTTCGCAATGGCATAAGGTAGTTGCCCTTGAATTAAAATATAGCCATTCAATGCCCCAAAGGCAGCAATAGCCACCCCTGCACTCACCCAGTACTCAGCTCCATTGCCCCAAATTAGCACTGCCGCATCGGCAAAAGGGGTAACGCTTGTTTTTAATTGCACTGCAGGAATCATACCCATAATACTTACTGTACTTAATATATATACCACGGTGGCAATAAGGGTACCTAAAGTAGTAGCCCTTGCAACGGTTGCTGCTGAATTGGACACACTACCCGAAGGAATGGTGGCACATTCAATACCTAAAAAAGCAAAAAAAGTTAAAGTAGTAGTGGCTGTGATTGCAGCAAATGTAGATGTACCACTTGTATTAAAGGGTAAGAAATTTTCCCATTGAATATAAAATAAGCCTGCAAGCCCAATTAAAATAATGGGTACAATTTTTAAAATAGTGGTAATTAATTGTACTACACCAGAAGTAAAAATGCCTAAAGAATTGATCCAAGTTAAAAACCAAATAGTAGTAAGGCCTGTAAAAATAGCTAAAAGGGAATTGGTGGCTAATGCAGGAATGAAAGTACTTAAAGCACTAATAAAAGAAACAGTGATAGCGGCATTGGTACACCAAACAGAAACTAAATAACCCCAGGCCACTAAAAAGCCTGCGAAATCACCTAGGCCTTTTTGAGAATATGCATAAGGACCACCATGAGCAGCGGGTAATAAATTGCTTAAATGCGCAAACACTCTTGAAAGTAAAAAAGCGCCTATAGAAGAGCAAACCCAGCCTATTAAACTAATGCCGCCAAAACTAGCCAAGGTAGCAGGCATCATAAATACACCCGCTCCAATCATATTGCCAACGACTAAAGAAGTACTAGTCCATAATCCTAATTTTTTATCGGCTGTTTGCATTGCTTAAATATACCTATTAATAATGTTTTCTATTAATTCTTGTTGGCCACTGATAGCAGTAGGTTCTCCATTCTCCACTGCATAGGCTCTTAAGTCTTCTAAATTTAATTTGCCCGCTTCAAAATCCTTGCCCTTGCCTGTGTCAAAAGAAGCATATCTGGTAGATCGTATTTTTGTATACTCAGATTTTTCTAATATTGTATCTGCTGTAATTAAAGCACGGGCAAAAGTATCAATACCTCCAATATGCGCATGAAATAAATCGGCAGCATCGGTGGAGTTTCTTCTGCGCTTGGCATCAAAATTAATACCGCCTCCTTGAAAGCCCCCTGCTTCAAGAATAATAAGCATAGACTCTACTAGCTCATTTATGTTAGTAGGGAACTGATCGGTATCCCATCCATTTTGATAATCACCTCTGTTGGCGTCCATACTACCTAACATACCCGCGTCCACGGCTACTTGTAATTCATGTTGGAAAGTATGACCCGCAAGGGTGGCATGATTCACTTCAATATTTAATTTAAAGTCATTTAGTAAATCATATTGTCTTAGAAATCCAATCACTGTTTCACTATCATAATCGTATTGATGCTTTGTAGGCTCACAAGGTTTTGGCTCAATAAAGAAAGTGCCTTTAAAACCATTTTTTCTTGCATAGTCTTTGGCAGTATGTAAGAACTTAGCCAAATGTTCTTTCTCTCTTTTCATATTGGTATTCAGAAGCGACATATAGCCTTCTCTTCCGCCCCAAAATACATAGTTCTCTCCTCCAAGTGCAATGGTGGCATCTAAAGCCCCTTTTACTTGAGCTGCTGCATGTGATAATACATGAAAATCAGGATTGGTAGAAGCCCCATTCATATAACGCTTATTACTAAACACATTGGCTGTGCCCCATAATAATTTTACACCACTGGCTTTTTGTTTTTCTTTTAAATAAGCAGTGAGCGTTTGTAGGCGACGATCGTTTTCATTTACATCGTTGGTATAATCTACTACATCCACATCATGAAAGCAATAATAAGGAAGGCCTAGCTTAGTAATAAATTCAAAAGCAGCATCGGCTTTATCTTTAGCACGTGCTACTGCATCTTGTTTTTCATTCCAAGGATAAATATGCGTAGGCTCTCCAAAAGGATCTCCCCCATTGCCAACAAAACTATGCCAGTAAGCTACGGCAAAACGTAACCAATCTTTCATGGGTTTACCTGCTACTAGTTTGCTTTCATCATACCAGCGATAACTTAATGGGTTATCGCTATCTAAGCCTTCATATTTAATTTGACCTATGCCTTTAAAAAATTCTTTTTCTCCTAGAAGTACTGACATAAAATAGAGTATTAAAGTTTATAAATTATTAGATTGTTCAATTGATTAAAATGTTGATGTATTGATTTTGATTTTTTAAAGAATTCTATATTTCAATGATAGATAAGGTCAGTTTTTTTATATTATTAAAAAATATTTTTATAAAAATTTTGCTAAGTTACTTTTCCAATTTTCATAAAGTGCATCATATAGTTTTGTTTCAGTAGGCTCTATGCGTTGAATGGGTTTAGTATCTGCAAAAGCGTTCTTTATTTCTTTATAAATACCCGCGCCTATGCCTGCTCCTAAAGCTGCCCCCACACTGCCTTCTACATTATACAATGCTACAGGCACCCCTGTTGCATTTACAAAAGCGTGGGTAAATACGGGGCTTAAAAATAAATTGGCCTGGCCTGCTTTTATTACCGAAGGCTGCAATTTATTTTCTCTCATAATGTCAAGGCCAAATCTAAATGCAAATGCAATACCTTCTTGAGCGGCTCTATATATATGCGCTGCACTATGTTTATTTAAATCAAGGTCAAGTATTTGAGCTCCTATAATTTTATTATTGAATATACGCTCTGCCCCATTACCAAAAGGCAGTATAGTTAAGCCATCGCTACCTGCTGGAATACTTGCAGCCATTTCATTCATGGTAGTATAGTTTGTAGTAGCACCTATGTATTTTTTTACCCAACTATTCAATATGCCCGTACCATTAATACAAAGTAGCATACCAATTCTATTTTCTGCACTTGTATGATTTACATGCGCAAAGCTATTCACTCTCGATTGCCTATCATAGGACAAGCTATCGCCTACTCCATAGATAACCCCTGAAGTGCCTGCTGTAGCAGCTACCTCACCAGGCTGTAAAACATTTAATGAAAGCGCATTATTGGGTTGGTCTCCTGCTTTATAACTAATAGGTATACCCGGTTTTAAGCATAAAGCTCTTGCAATACTTGAACTTAGTTCACCATGGTTACTAAATACATCTTGCACTACTGGAAAAATACCCTCATCAAAACCAAAATAATTTAATACCTCTTTTGAAATACAATTATTTTTAAAATCCCAGAATATGCCTTCCGATAATGCAGCTATACTGGTAGTAATTTCACCTGTTAATTGCATGGCAATAAAATCACCAGGTAACATTATTGAATGAATTTGTGCATATATAGCTGGTTCATTTTCTTTTACCCAGGCTAATTTAGCCGCTGTAAAATTGCCAGGTGAATTTAATAAATGGGATAAGCATTTTTCATGTCCTATTGTGTCAAAGGCTTTTTCGCCATAAGGCACGGCCCTGCTATCACACCAAATAATACTATCTCTTAGGACCTTTTTATTTTTATCCACTAATACTAGCCCATGCATTTGATAGGCAATACCAATGGCTAAAATATCATTTGAATCATAGGAAGGAAGGGCTAGCTTAGCTGCCTGATGAAGTTTTACAATACCTGCTTGAACCTGCTCCCACCACATTAAA
>Ga0164293_10003185_pt1 | contig 14004 bp, 12 predicted proteins | sample GEODES118metaG_FD_111487 | JGI IMG/M metagenome (GOLD analysis project Ga0164293, IMG submission 111487) | Eutrophic lake water microbial communities from Lake Mendota, Wisconsin, USA - GEODES118 metaG | ecosystem: Environmental > Aquatic > Freshwater > Lake | place: USA: Lake Mendota...
CGCCGCAGGACGACAAGCTCAAAGACTTTTACGCCCGCTACGGGTTCAAGGGCCTGGTGCGGGCGATGGAGGAGGGCTCCGCGCCTGCGGAGGGCAAGTCGCGCAGCAAGGGCGCATCCCATCCAACTTCGAGCCCCGCCGGGCAGGGCGGCTTGTTCGACCCGCCTGCCGATGGCCCGCAGGCCCAGGGCCACACCGGCCCCTTGCAATACGACACCGTCCTCTGCTGGGAGCAGTTTGACATCTGGTTCGCCAGGCTCCAGGCTGCCGACCTGGTTGCTGTCGATACCGAAACCACCTCACTGAACGAGATGCAGGCCCGTATCGTGGGCCTGTCCTTCAGCACCGAGCCGGGCCAGGCGGCCTATGTGCCCCTGGCGCATGCCTATGCGGACGCTCCCGCGCAGTTGCCTCTGGACGAGGTGTTGGCCCGCCTCAAGCCCTGGCTGGAGGATGGCTCGCGCCATAAGCTGGGCCAGCACGTGAAGTACGACCGCCATGTGTTCGCCAACCACGGCATCGAGGTGCGCGGCTATGTGCATGACACCATGCTGCAAAGCTATGTGCTCGAGGTGCACAAGCCCCATGGTCTGGCCAGCCTGGCCGAGCGTCACTTGGCGCGCAGCGGCATCTCCTACGAGGAGTTAGCCGGTAAGGGCGCGCACCAGATCCCCTTTGCCCAGGTGGCCATCGACCGGGCGGCCGAGTACTCCTGCGAGGACTCGGATCAGACCCTGGATGTTCACCGTACCCTCTGGCCGCGTCTGCAGGCCGACGATCGCCTGCGCTTCATCTATGAGCTGGAGATTGCCACCAGCGAGGTGCTTTTCCGGGTCGAGCGCAACGGGGTCCGTATCGACGGCGAGCAACTGGCCCGCCAGAGTGCCGAACTCGGCCGCCGCATCCTGGAACTGGAGCAAGAGGCGCATACGCTGGCTGGCCAACCCTTCAACTTGGGGAGCCCCAAGCAGATTGGCGAGATCTTCTTCGGCAAGCTGGGACTGCCGGTGGTCAAAAAGACCGCTACAGGTGCGCCGAGCACCGACGAAGAGGTGCTGGAGAAGCTGGCCGAAGATTTCCCGCTGCCGGCCAAGCTGCTGGAGTGGCGCGGCCTCTCCAAACTCAAAAGCACTTACACCGACAAGCTGGCCCAGATGGCCGACCCGGGGACTGGGCGGGTGCACACCCACTACGCGCAGGCGGTGGCGGTGACGGGTCGGCTTTCGAGCAACGATCCCAATCTTCAGAACATTCCCGTCCGCACCGTCGAGGGTCGCCGGGTGCGCGAGGCCTTCGTGGCCGCGCCTGGGCATGTCATTGCCAGCGCCGACTACAGCCAGATCGAGCTGCGAATCATGGCCCATCTGAGTGAAGACGAAGCCCTGATTCGGGCCTTTCAATTGGGGCAAGACGTGCACCGCGCGACCGCCGCCGAAGTTTTTGGTGTCACCCCGGAGCAGGTCTCGACGGAGCAGCGTCGCTATGCCAAGGTCATCAACTTCGGTCTGATCTACGGCATGAGCAGCTACGGCCTGGCCAAGGCGCTGGGCATCGACAACACGGCGGCCAAGAACTACATCGAGCGCTATTTCCAGCGGTACCCGGGTGTGAAGACCTATATGGACGAGACCCGCATGGCGGCCAAGAGCCGCGGCTATGTCGAGACCGTGTTCGGCCGGCGCCTGTACCTGCCCGAGATCAACTCGCCCAATGGTCCGCGCCGCAGCGCCGCCGAGCGCGCCGCGATCAACGCCCCCATGCAGGGCACCGCGGCCGATCTGATCAAACTGGCCATGGTGGCTGTGCAAAAGGCGCTCGACGAGAGTGGCCGGGTCGCCCGCATGATCATGCAGGTGCATGACGAGCTGGTGTTCGAGTTGCCCGAGGGCGAGGTCGACTGGCTGCGCGTGGAGGTGCCCCGGCTGATGGCCGGGGTCGCTGAATTGCGTGTGCCGCTACTCGCAGAGCTGGGGGTCGGGCCGAACTGGGAAAAGGCGCATTGAGAGAAGGCAAATTGAGACACGGCCTATTGAGACAGGGAGCACTGAGAGAGGTCGCACTGAGCGCCCTCCATCCCGCTGCCCATTCCTGCCGCCGATCCCCGTCTTCGAATCCCGTCGCCTCACCCCGTCGCTTGACCCCTCTCTCTTCAGCCGCAATAAACCCGGGCCACCCGGCCCTGGGGGTCGAGCTGTAGGTTCAGACGACCAGGGTCGTACTCCCTGGTCACCATTTGGTCGTGACCGATCATTCGTACCCGAACCGCCCCGGCCCGCTGGCGCGCTCCCTCGGCGATCAGCGCTGAGGCGTGCTGACCTACCAGGTCTTGCACCGAACGGGCGTTGCAGCCTGCGGCTGGCTCGACCGGCGTCGGCGCTGTCGCCACAGCCTCTTTCGGCACCGCTGGCGTCGCGCTGCAGGCGGGCAGCATCATTGCCGCGCTGCAGGCCAGCAGCCAAGCACTCCGGCCGTGGGCCGGGCCTTTGTGGGTCATGTTTTCTCGGACCATTGCACACCTCCGGTGGCCCAGTCCTGGCGCTTGATGTCGTAGAGCAGGATGTCGACCGACTCGGGATTGCTGCCGAGCGTGTCGACCACGGCTTGAGTCAGGGCCTGCACCAAAGCTTTTTTCTGCTCGGGGGTGCGGCCTTCCATCATTTCGACGCGGAGCGTGGGCATGGGAGATCATCCTTTCTGCGCGGGGCGCATGGGTCTTGCGGTAACAAAGTGTTTGCGCATTATGTTTCCTGGGGTGGTGTTGCTTCTGACCAGGAGCCGGGAGACCGGTCCGGCGCCGCGCGGCACAATGGGGGTTCATCGGCCTTAGCGCCTCGCCCGCGGGCGTGGCCTGTTTTCGCGGGCCGCCGTGATCGCTGGCACCCAGAACAAAAAGCATGACACTTCTCGCAACTCTTCTTGCGACCCTTTGCGCCGGTATCGGCAGCGTCTGGATCGCGGCTGCGCTCATTGAACTGGGCGTGCGCAAGGCCGGTGCAGGGCGGGCGGGCTTCGATGCCCAGCACCTTCTGAGCCTGGCGGCTGGCGCCTTGCTGGCTACGGCCTTCATGCACTTGCTGCCGGAGGCCTTCGAGCAGAGCGCCGATGCGCACAGTCTTTTTCTCGTCTTGCTGGCGGGGCTGGTGTTCTTCTTTCTGCTGGACAAAGCCGAGCTGTGGCACCACGGGCATGAACACCACCATGAGCATGCCGAAGAGGGCGCCAGCCCTGAGTCTGCGGGGCATCACGGCCACGCGGCTCACCACGGGCATGCGGATCACCACCTGCACGGTGCTCACGGCGGCCAAGCTGTTCACAAAGCCCAGCCCGCTGGCGGATGGAGCCTGTTAACGGGAGACAGCATCCACTGCTTCGGCGACGGCGTGCTCATTGCCTCTGCCTTTGCCGCTGACATGCGCCTGGGTGTGGTAGCCGCAGTGTCGGTCTTGGCCCACGAGGTGCCACACCATATCGGAGACTTGCTGGTTCTGGCCAAAAACAGCGGCAGCCGGCGTGCGGCCCTGGTCAAGGTGTCCATGGCCGGTGCGGTTACCGTCCTGGGCGGACTCGTTGGCTGGTGGCTGGTGGCCCACCTGGCAGGCTTCCTCCCGTACTTCCTCACCCTCGCCAGCAGCAGCTTCATCTATGTCGCGCTGGCTGACCTGATCCCCCAGCTCCAGAAGCACCAGGGAGCCCGCGCTGCGACGCTGCAAGTCATCTGGCTGGGCGCTGGCATTGCCTTGGTGGGCGCAGCAAGCGCCTTCTCGCACCTTCACTGATCCCGGCACCAGGACCCCGGCCAGGCGGTAGGCGCAGCCGGCCGGCGCGTGGGCGACGCCAAGCCCTAGCGCGGCTGTAGGTCCGGTCCAGTCCTACGCTAGTTCAGGTCACTCGCCCCCCTGCGGAGGTGCTTGTCCGACGCGCCCTCCCCGAAGACGCCCCTATGGTGACGCCTGCTTCGGCAAGGCCGGTCGCTCTGCGCCGGTCAGTTCCTGTTTCGCAGGCACAACCTGCGACCCGCAATCTCTGGAGGCCCCATGAACCTTAGAAATGTTTCGACCCCATCAATGAAATCCCCTCGGCACCTGCGTGGCGGCTGGCCAGCCCTCGCACTCGCTGGCGTGCTCGCCGCATCGATGTCCACCGCCTGGTCCCAGGGGGCCACGAGCGGTGGCAGCGGGTCAGGTATCTCGTCCTCGGGCCAGGGCGCGCCAGTCACCCAGTCCGGTGCCCGCGCTGCGTCGGAAAAATCTCGCATCGTTCGCTGGGACCGCAAGTTCATGGAGGAGGCTGCAAGCGCCGGCCAGATGCAGGTGCAGGCCGCACAGATGGCTGCGAACCGGGGCGCCGACAAGGCTGTCAAGGATTACGCCGCCACCCTGATCGAGCACCAAGCCAGCGCCAACAGCGAGCTCGCCCAGCTCGCCTCCAGCCTGGGAATTGAGTTGCCCTCTTCCCTGCCGCGCGGCATGCGCAACGAGGTGGAGAAACTCGCCAAACGCAGCGGTGCAGAGTTCGACCGGGAGTTTGTGCGCGAAATCGGCATCAAGCAGCACGAGCAAGAGATCAAGCGCTTCGAGAAGGCCAGCAAGGATGCGAAGGAGCCCCAGCTCCGTGCGTGGGTCGACAAGACCTTGCCCATGCTCCAGCAGCATTTGGCTGCTGCCCAGAAGCTGCCGCAGGCCGGTAGCGAGGCCGCCGCGTCCACACGGACGCAGCAGCAGCGCATGGGCGCCGGGGTGGGCGCAGGTGACAAGCCGAGCAATCAGATCAATCCCGGCACGGGCGGCGGCTCCATGGCGCCCTACGGCCGTTGATCACCTTCGGTAGCCGGCGCCTGCCTCTGGCGGGCGCTGGTGGGTCCTTGGCAGCGCAGGACGTTGTCCGGCGCTGCCAGGCTGCGCGGGCATTCCCCAGTTGGACCGAGCCAGCCGGCTCGGCCAGAATGGGGGTTGCCATGTCTACCTTCGACGCACCCCGTGTTCCTGTTCTGGCCGGCGCCAGCAATTTCCGTGACCTTGCCGAGCGGGTCCATCCGATGGTTCCGATGCGCCCCGGCCTGGTTTTTCGCTCGGACCACCTTGGCAACCTCAGCCCAGACGATATTCATGCGTTGCAGGCAATCGGCCTGCGACGGGTCATCGATTTTCGGGGAGTGCAGGAGCGTCAATCTGCCGCCTGCGCACTTCCGGAAGCAAAGGTCCATGCGCTCACCATTGAGCCAAGCATCGTGCAGGTGCTGTCTGACTTGATCGCCTCTGGCCATCGCCCTACGGCCGCTGAGGTCCAGCACCATATGCAGGACACCTATCGCGGTTTTGTCCGCGGGGCCAGTTACCGCTTTGCCGAGTTTTTTGGCCATCTGCTCGAATCGGCCGAGCCCACGGTGTTTCACTGCACCGCAGGAAAAGACCGGACCGGCTTGGCAGCGGCCCTGTTTCTCCACGCCCTGGGCGCGTCGCGTGAGCAAATCCTGGACGACTACCTTCTGACCAACCAGCGCTTGCGCCCACCTGCGGTCTCCGGCGGCACACTCGATCCGGTGGTGGCGCAGGTCCTGCGTAGGGTCGAGTCCGACTTCCTGCAGGCCGCCTACGATGCGATCAACACCGACCACGGATCGATCGATCGCTTCCTTGACCGCGGCCTTGGCGTTGGCGAAGCAGAGCGCAGGCAACTGCGCACGCTTTATCTGGTTCGCTGAACTGGCGTCCGGGGCCCAGATCAGGTTTTTTCCGCTGGCGCGCCTGACGCCGGCCGTGCCCGCAGGACTGTGGCGGCGACCCCGCTGACCAGAATCAGCCCCATCCCGACCCATCCCGCGGTCGGGATGGCGTCTCCAAACAGGATCAGGCTGAATATCGCGCCGAAAATGATGCCGAAGTACTGCAGGCAGGCCACCACCAGCGCGGCCCCACTGCCATAGGCGTAGGTCATGCACAGTTGTCCCAAAGTGGCGAACAGCCCGATGGGAAGCAGCCAGGCCGCTTGCTGCCATTGCCACGCGGAGACGCCCTCGATGGCCATGCCGATCAGGCCTGCCACGGTCGACCCCAAGCCGAAATAAAGCACGATGCGCGTTTCGGGTTCGCCAAGCTTTGTCATGGCCCCGACCTGCACATAGGCCCAAGCTGCTGACACACCGGATATCAGACCGAGGATCGCGCCGAGCGATTGGTCGGTCGCCATCGAGGGCTGGAGGATCAGGACCACCCCACCGAAGCCGGTCAGAACGGCCAGCGCCAAAGGGCCCTGTTGACGCAGAAACTGCGGCCCATGCTCCGGTTTCCAGGCCATTAAACCGCTGCCAATCACGAATGCAGCAAGCCAGATGCCGCTCATGTAGTTGAGGGTCATCGCAGTGGCGACGGGGAGGTAGGCAATGGCGAAGAACCAGGCCCATAGGGAGGTCACCCCCGCCATGCTGCGCCGCAGGTGCATGCCGGGGTAGCGCGAAGCCAGGCTGACGCCTTGATACCGCGCCAGCACACTAATCATCAGGACGCCGATCAGGCCCCGCCAGAACAGGATTTCAGAGGTATTGAACCAGGCGGACGCAACCTTGATGCACACCGCCATGGTGGCGAAAAAAAAGGCCCCCAGGACCATCCAGAGGGCTTTCATGCGTTGGCTTGCTCAGGTCTCCGTATCGCGGTATCAGCGCGGCACGCCGGGTCCGGCGGCGCCCATGCGCTGCCGATACCACTCGTGGAAGTGCTGCATGCCGTCTTCCATGGGGCTCTGGTAGGGGCCGAACTCGTCGTCGCCACGGGCGAGCAGTGCGTGCCTGCCTGCATCCATGCGCTCGGCTATCTCGTCGTCTTCAGCGCAGGTTTCCATGTACGCGGCCTTCTGGGCCTCGATGAACTCGCGCTCAAAGGCAGCAATTTCCTCGGGGTAGTAGAACTCGACGGTATTGAGCGTCTTCTGGGGGCCGACGGGATGGACGGTGGAAACCGTCAGTACGTGCGGGTACCACTCGACCATGATGTGCGGGTAGTAGGTGAGCCAGATAGCCCCATGGGCAGGCGGCTGCCCACCTCGGAAGTCCAGCAATGCCTTGTGCCAGCGCTCGTAAACGGGGCTCCCGGGCCGCCCCAGGCGGTTGGCGATCCCCACGGTTTGCACCGAATAGCTCGGTTTGAACTCCCAGCGCAGGTCCTCACAGGTCACAAACTGCCCGAGGCCAGGGTGGAAGGGTCCAACGTGGTAGTCCTCGAGGTAGACCTCGATGAAGGTCTTCCAGTTGTAATTGCACTCGTGCAACTCGACATGGTCCAGAACCATGCCAGAAAAATCCAGCTGGGACCTCGGCCCCATTCCGGCCAGGTCGGCTTCGACGTCGCGGCCGTTGTCCTCGAACAAAAGTCCGTTCCATTCGCGCAGCTTCCAGTTGCGCAGGCTGAGGCAAGGGTCTTCAGCGAAGTGGGGCGCGCCAATGAGTGTGCCTGCCGGCTCGCCCCGGCCTCCGCTGTAAGTCCATCGATGCAGGGGGCAGACGATGTTGCCCCCCGAGGAGGGCTTTTCGTCCAGACGCCCACGGCCACGCAAAATGACCGCCTGCCGATGGCGGCATACATTGCTCACGAGGTCTACGCCCCGCGGCGTGCGGATCAAGACGCGGCCTTCTGCCTCTTGGGGCAGGGCAAAGTAGCTCCCCACCTCGGGGACGGAAAGGGCATGACCGACATAGCGCGGGCCTCTAGCGAAAAGGAGTTCCCGCTCGCGTTGGAACAGCGCCTCATCAAAATAGCTGGAAACCGGGAGTTGGCTTGCGGCCTGCTGCAGTTGAAGACTTAAATCAGACATTTCACCTGACCTAGAGGCTCCCCCTATGAAGGGGCAGGGTAAGCGCCCGATCCGAGAGTGGCCCGGGGCAAAGAGGGTGGAGTGTACCCCAGGGGAAGGCCCGGCCGCGGACCTAGAATCCAGGGTTTAAGCGCTGTCCGCATATGCCCAAGGCCTCCACCGCATTACCTGCCAGCTACGAAGCCGCTCTCGAGGAGCTGGAGCAGCTCATTGGCCGTATTGAGTCGGGTCAGATGCCCCTGGAGCAGATGCTCGTGGGCTACGAGCGTGGCGCACAGCTGCTTGCCTTCTGCCGTAGCCGCCTGGAGGCGGTTGAAAATCAGATCAAGGTGCTCGACGAGGGCACCCTCAAGCCCTGGACGCAGGAATGAAAACCACGTTCGACTTTCCTGCCTGGATACAGGGCCAGCTGGCTGACGTGGAGCAGGCGCTCCAATCCTGGGTTCCCGGCTCCGCCCCGGGTGGGTTGGGTGAGGCCATGCGCTATGCGGTGCTCGATGGTGGCAAGCGGCTCCGGCCCCTGCTGGTGCTGGCGGCAGCGGAGGCGATCAATGGTCATCGTGAGGCGGCCTTGCGCAGCGCCTGCGGCGTCGAGCTGATTCACGCGTATTCGCTGGTCCATGACGACATGCCTTGCATGGACAACGATGTTCTCCGTCGGGGCAAACCGACCGTACACGTGAAGTTCGGCGAGGCCTTGGCCTTGCTGGCCGGCGACGCCCTTCAAGCCCTTGCCTTCGAGGTGATCGCGCCCGATCCGCACGAGTCGGGTATCTCTGGCGATGTGCAGGCTCGCCTGTGCAGGATCCTTGCGCGTGCCGCCGGACATGGCGGCATGGCTGGCGGCCAGGCCATCGATTTGGCCAGTGTTGGTGGAAGCCTTTCTGAGACGCAGCTTCGGCAAATGCATCGGCTCAAAACTGGCGCCCTCCTGCAGGCCTCTGTGGCCATGGGGGCTGCCTGCGGAAGTGCGGGATTTGAGCCCGCTTCCGCGCTGGATCGCTACGGCGCCGCCTTGGGGCTGGCCTTCCAGGTCGTCGATGACATTCTGGACGTCACTGCGGATTCAGCGACGCTCGGGAAGACGGCCGGGAAGGACGCGGCCCATGACAAGCCCACATACGTCTCCCTGCTTGGGCTGGACCCATCCCGTGCCTATGCCCAGGCCTTGCTGGACGAAGCTTTAGGCGCATTGGCAGTGAGCGGCTTGGCCAACACCCGCGCGCTCGAAGCTTTGGCCCGCATGGTGGTCGAACGCAATAACTAGGAATCCCATGGCCTCTTTGCTCGAATCGATCGTGTCGCCGTCTGACCTGCGCCGCCTTTCCCGTCGGCAATTGCCGCAGGTGGCAGATGAATTGCGTGCTTATGTCCTCGACAGCGTATCGCGTACCGGCGGTCACCTCAGCTCCAACCTTGGAACGGTTGAGTTGACGATTGCCCTCCACTATGTGTTCAATACCCCTCGAGATCGTTTGGTGTGGGACGTGGGTCACCAAACTTACCCCCATAAGATCCTGACCGGTCGTCGTGAGCGGATGTCCTCTCTGCGGCAGTTAGGTGGGCTCTCGGGCTTTCCCACCCGCTCCGAAAGCGAGTTCGACGCCTTCGGAACCGCGCACTCCTCCACGAGCATCTCGGCGGCGCTCGGCATGGCCCTGGCGGCCAAGCGCAAGGGCGAAGATCGCAAGGCTGTCGCGATCATCGGTGATGGCGCCATGACAGCCGGCATGGCCTTCGAGGCGCTCAATAACGCAGGAGTTGCTGATAGCGACTTGCTGGTCGTTCTCAATGACAACGACATGTCGATCAGCCCGCCGGTTGGCGCACTCAATCGGTACCTGGCGCAGCTCATGTCCGGTCAGTTTTACGCTGCCGCCAAGAGCGTTGGAAAAAACGTGCTCAAGGTGGCTCCGCCGCTGTTCGAACTGGCCAAAAGGCTAGAAGAGCACGCCAAGGGCATGGTGGTGCCTGCAACCCTGTTTGAGAAGTTCGGCTTCAACTACATCGGCCCGATCGACGGTCACGACCTCGAATCCCTCATCCCGACGCTGGAGAACATCCGCCAACTTAAGGGCCCCCAATTCCTCCACGTGGTCACCCGCAAGGGGCAGGGCTACAAGCTGGCCGAGGCCGACCCTGTGGCGTACCATGGCCCTGGCAAGTTTGACCCCCAGGTGGGTTTGACGCCCTCTGCCACGCCGGCTAAACCCACCTTCACGCAGGTCTTCGGTCAGTGGTTGTGCGACATGGGCGCGCAGGACAGCCGGCTGGTCGGAATCACGCCTGCCATGCGCGAGGGCTCTGGCCTGGTCGAATTCGAGAAGCGTTTCCCTGAACGCTATTTTGATGTTGGCATCGCGGAACAACACGCCGTCACGTTCGCGGCTGGCATGGCCTGCGAGGGACTCAAGCCCGTCGTCGCGATCTATTCGACCTTCCTCCAGCGGGCCTACGATCAGTTGATCCACGATGTCGCTTTGCAACGGCTACCCGTGGTGTTCGCATTGGATCGCGCCGGCATCGTCGGCGCCGACGGACCAACCCACGCCGGCGTCTACGACATTCCCTTCGTACGCTGCATTCCCAACATGAGCCTGGCTTGTCCCGCGGACGAGGCAGAGACACGCGCGTTGCTCACCACAGCCTTCCAGCAAGACCATCCTGTAGCAGTGCGCTACCCCCGTGGTTCTGGTGTTGGCGTGCCGACTCCTACGTCGCTTGAGCCATTGCCTTTTGGCAAAGGCGAGATTCGCCGGGAGGGTCGAGCGGTTGCCATTCTCGCGTTTGGCACGCTTCTTCACCCGGCTATCCAAGCGGCCGAACGGTTGGGCGCCACCGTGGTCAATATGCGTTGGGTCAAGCCTCTTGACCTCGACCTTCTCATCGAAGTGGCGCAGCGCCACGATGCGCTTGTCACCGTGGAGGAGGGCGCCATCATGGGCGGCGCTGGCAGCGCAGTGGCCGAGGCAATCGCCGCCGCCGGATTGGCCAAGCCTCTCCTCCAACTGGGCATCCCCGACCGCTTCATTGAACACGGTGATCCGGCTCGCCTTCTTGCGGCGCTAGGCCTGGACGCAGCCGGTATCGAACGCTCGGTCCGTGAGCGTTTCGGTTCGCTCCTGTAGCCACCACCGCGGCTGGTCTTCAAATCGTCGGTCGGTCGAGCGTTGTCGCGCCGCTTGCCGGCCTGAAGGCGCTCACGCTTGACCCGCAGGGCGATTGCTGGTCCCGCTTGGTGCGCTGAGCAGTTGTGACCTGCAGGCACGCCCGTGGTCAGAGCGCTGAAAGTTTATCCCCGCGCCGCACTCAATCATCCAAGGCATTCCCGAACCTTCAGCGGAGATTGCCCATGGACCGTCGTTCCCTTTTGCGCCATACCGGCCTTGCTGGCGTGCTTGTCGCTGCCACGGCTCCCGCCGTCCACGCCCAGCCGGCTTTGCGCTGGCGATTGGCCTCCAGCTTTCCCAAGTCCCTGGACACAATCTTCGGTGGTGCTGAAACGTTTGCCCACCGGGTCAAGCAACTGTCTGGCGGTCGCTTCGACGTCTCCGTCCACGCTGCTGGGGAATTGATGCCCGCCTTCGGCGTGGTGGACGGCGTACAAAACGGCACTGTCGAAGCGGCCCACACGGCTCCCTACTACTTTTTCGGCAAGGACGAGACTTTTGCCATCGGGGGCGCCATCCCTTTTGGTCTCAACAGCCGCCAGATGACGGCTTGGACATTCCAGGGCAATGGCCTGTCCCTCATGCGCGAGTTCTACGCGAAGTACAACATCGTTCATTTCCCCTGCGGCAATACCGGGGCCCAGATGGGCGGCTGGATGCGCAAGGAAATCCGGTCGGTTGCTGACCTGAAAGGCCTCAAGTTCCGCATTGGCGGGTTCGCCGGACGGGTCATCGAACGCATGGGGGGTGTTCCGCAGAACATCCCTGGAGGCGAGATCTACCAGGCTCTCGAGAAGGGCACCATCGATGCTGCAGAGTGGATCGGTCCTTACGACGACCAGAAGCTGGGCTTCAATAAAGTGGCACCGTTCTACTACTACCCGGGTTGGTGGGAGGGCGGCTTGCAGCTCGATCTTTACATCCACCAAAAAGCGTGGGACTCCCTGTCGGCGGAGCTGAAGGCCATTGTGGAATCCGCCAGTGCTTATGCACACATCGAGATGCAGGCCAAGTACGACGTCAAGAACCCGCATGCCCTCAAGCAACTCGTTGCCGCCGGTGCGAAGTTGCGTCCCTTCCCGAATGACGTGATGGCTGAGGCATTCAAGCAATCGATGGCGCTTTATCAGGAGCTCTCGGCCCGGAACGAAAATTGGCGGAAGGTATACGCCGACTATTCGCGCTTTCGGGCGGACCAAAATCTCTGGTTCCGATTTGCCGAATCGACATATGAGCGCTTCATGCAGGCTCAAAAGCTCTGACCGAATCTGTTGCTTTGCGTTCTCTGTCCTGGTGCGTGAGCAGTTGAAAGGGGCCGGTATGCTGTTGGCTTAATCAGCCCGCAGAGAACCGTGCCCACCAACCCATCATCGATTGATGTCCTGACCGACTCGCCTGCAATCCGCCAAGCTGGGCGCAGTCTTCTTTCGCTGGCCCTCATGGACGCGCGTAACTGTACGCTGCAACTCCTAGCCCGCTTTGAAGAGGCTGTTGGCGCCGGCCTTTCGATTCCCCGCGTGGATCACTTTGATCCGCCTGAACGTGTCGCTGGCCACATTGCTTGGCTGGCTGAGTGGTGGCTAGGCCGTAATCCGCAGCGTGGCCTTGGTTTTCGATCACCTGCCGATGGCCCTCGCCTTCCGTCTCTCCACCGGCAGGCCGACTCCTGGTTCCGTCACGTCGGAGCGGAGCATTGGCCGGAACTGGGCGAAGTCCGTGGGTACATGCTTGTGCAGTTGGAGTCCACTCTGGAAATTCTTGAGCGTGCCGAAGAAACAGACGATGGCCTGTACCTGTTTCGCGCGATGCTTCACTACGAGGACTTCATTGCTGAGCAGCTTGTTGCGCAGGCTCGGGCACTGGGCTTATCGTTGCCCGTGGGTTCCGCAGCTGAATATGCGGCAGCCGAGCCCCTGAACTTACCGGCGACGCGGTGGCTGCTCGGTGCACCGGCAAACGGCTTCGCTCTTGCTATCGAGAGGCCGCAATGGCAAGTCAATATCCCGCCATTTGAGATTGACGCTCAGCCTGTGAACTGGTCGCAGTTTGTTGAGTTTGTCGACGATGGCGGCTACGACCGCTCGGACTGGTGGCATCCACAGGGTTGGGAGTGGTTGCGGCAGGCTTCAATTCCAGACGGTCGGCGAGGTCCTCGCCATGTTGAGCAAATCCGCGCTGCCGCTGGCGGCGTTGTCATCAATTGGTCGGGACGTTCTGTGCGTGTTTCTGGTTCCCAACCGGTGACGCATATCACCTGGTGGGAGGCTGATGCATGGGCACGTTGGGCTGGGCGGCGTTTGCCCTTGGAGATGGAGTGGGAAGTGGCTGTACACCAGCGGCAAGGGCGCTCGATGCGTTGGGGAGATGTTTTGGAATGGACGTCTACACGATTGCGTCCTTGGGACGGATATGAGCGAGACAACTGGGCTGTTGGTACCGCTTTAGACCCGCAGCCCCATTGGGAAATGGCGCGTGTGCTCCGAGGCGGGTCCATCTCGACCAGAGGTCGTATGAAGCACAAACGGTCTAGACGCTTTGCACTCCCGGACCGAGATGAGGCATTCACGGGGTTCCGAACCTGTGCTTTGTGAGTCCGGTTAGTGATGGGGATTGCTCAAGGGGCGCCAACTGAAGCCAGGGATTCATGCGTTGGGCCAAGTTGCGTCAAGAGTAACTGTCGGTCCGCTTCCGGGTATGGCGCACGAGTGGCTCACTCCCGGATGGTCCCCTCTCGATGAGGCGATCACCAACTGAGCTGGCCACATCGTTCCCCAACTGTCAGGAGCCGAAAGGTTGTGCTAGACTGGCCGGCTCTGCCTCTTTTGTCCTGGACTGTTCCGCACGGGTCCGCTGTGTGGTTTGAAATCGTTTGGGTGTTGGAGGGGGGTGCTCTGATGCTGGTGCTGGGGTTGTCTGGCGCTGGTGGGCGGGGTAGAAAAAATTGTTTGACTGGTTTTTAAAAGCTGTGTCATAATCGAGGGCTTCGCTGATCGCGGCGAAGGCGCTCCGAGGGGTTGGTAGCTGAAGC
>Ga0164293_10003186_pt1 | contig 13998 bp, 11 predicted proteins | sample GEODES118metaG_FD_111487 | JGI IMG/M metagenome (GOLD analysis project Ga0164293, IMG submission 111487) | Eutrophic lake water microbial communities from Lake Mendota, Wisconsin, USA - GEODES118 metaG | ecosystem: Environmental > Aquatic > Freshwater > Lake | place: USA: Lake Mendota...
GCGAATTCATTCGCTCTTTCGAAGGGGCTGCGCGCGAGATTGCATCAAAGGATGTGAAGTTCTTAGTGCAAGGAACGCTCTACCCAGATGTTGTGGAGTCTGGTGGTGGAACCGGAACTGCGAATATTAAGAGCCATCACAATGTGGGTGGACTTCCTGATGATTTGCAATTTGAATTAGTTGAGCCGCTGCGCACCCTCTTTAAAGATGAAGTTCGCGCACTTGGTTTGGAGCTTGGCCTTCCTGAAGAGATTGTCTGGCGCCAACCCTTCCCTGGCCCAGGGCTTGGCATTCGCATCATTGGTGAAGTCACACAAGAGCGATTGGATCTTCTACGCCATGCAGATGCAATTGCGCGCGAAGAGTTACATGATGCAGGTCTTGATCGTGAAATCTGGCAGTGCCCTGTCGTGCTATTAGCAGACGTGCATAGCGTGGGCGTTCAAGGAGATGGTCGCACCTATGGACACCCAATTGTTTTGCGCCCGGTATCGAGTGAAGATGCGATGACTGCGGATTGGTCGCGGCTACCGAATGATGTATTGGCCAAGATCTCTAATCGGATAACCAATGAAGTTCCGGGAGTAAATCGGGTCGTTTTGGACATCACCAGCAAGCCACCCGGAACAATCGAGTGGGAGTAATTCTCTAATTTGTATTGACTACTCGGAACGCTTCTGCGATTCGCCCGGTAGGCAATCCACCAGCTTCAGCATTTCGTTCGCCCCATTCGCGAACCATCTTCTCTAATTCGGCATTATGTGCAGTTTGACTCACGTGAGCATGAAGAGCTGCCATTTTATTTGGGAATGTATCGGTGATATCGACGTAATGATTCGGCGTAATCATGGAGGTAACCCAGACTTCTTTCACGCGCCATGGCTCAAGACCTTCATCAAGTAGATCCATAAAGGCAAAACGATTTCGCGCATCTGGATAGACAGCTTGAATCGCTGCTTCGCCTGCGGCCATGTGATCGGGATGGCTAGCTCCAAGGCGATCCCAATTTCGCTCCGGAGATTGGATGATCATGCGATCGGGCTTGACGCGACGAATCGCTTTCACAATTTTCTTGCGTAGCTCGATTGTTGGCTCGAGCCAGCCATCGCGATAATTTAAGAATTCAATATCAGTGACGCCAAGAATTTTTCCGGCATCGCGTTGCTCTTTCTGACGAATCACCGGCATCTGGTCGCGCGGCAAATCTGGGTCTTCGCCACCTTGATCTCCATTTGTTGCGATGCAATACGAAACTTCGATTCCCTTTGCAGTCCATTGCGCGATGGTGCCACCGGCTCCGAAGTCGACATCGTCTGGATGCGCAGTCACCACAAGGACTCGTGAAATCTCTGAGTCGGCAATCGGCTCCATGGCGCTCCTTATCGGTGGGTCAGGTTAGGCTCGTACATTATGAGTGAAACCGGGTCCAATCACCCACTCCTTGATGGGTTAAACCCAGCACAACGTGATGCAGTCATCCATTTCGGCTCTCCACTGCTCATCGTCGCCGGCGCAGGCTCTGGCAAGACTCGCGTTCTCACCAATCGAATCGCATACCTCTTGGCTGCTCGGGCAGTGGCCCCTTACGAAATCCTCGCCATTACCTTCACCAACAAAGCAGCAGGCGAGATGCGCGAGCGTGTGCAAGCCATCGTCGGCCCGCGCGCAAAATCAATTTGGGTCTCAACATTTCACTCTGCATGCGTGCGCATCTTGCGCCAAGAGGCAGTCGCCGCGGGATATAAACCGAACTTCACGATTTACGACCAGAGCGATGCGCAACGGCTAGTCGCATTAATTGGCAAAGATCTCAACCTCGATCCCAAGAGATATGCACCGCGCCAGATTCACGCGATGATCAGCAATGCCAAGAACGAATTGATGGGCCCTGCCGATTATGCGAACCAGACCACCAATCACTTCGAAGAAGTTGTCGCCGAAACATATGCGATTTACCAAACGAGATTACAAGAGGGGAACGTCTTCGATTTTGATGATCTCATCATGAAGGCAGTAGAACTTCTGCAACGCCATCCCGAGGTAAAGGCGCGATATCGCTCCCGTTTCCGCCATGTTCTTGTCGATGAGTACCAAGATACAAATCATGCGCAATATGTTCTCGTTCGTGAATTAGTTGGCACCGAGAAAGATGGCTTCCCACCCGCAGAGCTTTGCGTCGTCGGCGATGCCGATCAATCCATCTATGCCTTCCGCGGCGCAACGATTCGAAACATCCTCCAATTCGAAGAGGACTATCCATCTGCGCGCACTATCTTGCTCGAACAAAATTACCGCTCTACCCAGAACATCCTCTCTGCAGCCAATGCCGTGATCACCAACAATGCCAGCAGGAAAGCGAAGAACCTCTGGACTGACTCTGGTGCAGGCTCAGCCATCGTCACCTACGAAGCAGATGATGAACGCGATGAGGCTGAGTTTGTGATGAGCGAGATTCGCTCCCTCCAAAGTGATGGCATATCCCAACCAGGCGAGACAGCAATTTTTTATCGAACCAACAATCAATCCCGAACCTTCGAAGAAGTATTTATGCGTAATGCCATTCCCTACAAAGTAGTTGGGGGAGTGCGCTTTTACGAGCGAAAGGAAGTTCGCGATCTTCTGGCTTACCTACGCGTACTTGCTAATCCATACGATGAAATCTCACTTCGGCGAATCATCAATACTCCAAAGCGGGGCATAGGTGATAAGGCGATAGCAGCACTCGATGAGATGGATATTCCACTCTGGGATGCGCTCTTTAGAGCCGACCAAGCGCAAGATCTCACTTCACGTGCTATCTCAGCCATTGATCAATTTGCAAACCTCATGGCAACCCTTCGCACAATGGTCGAATCTGGATTTAAACCATCAGTCATAGCAGAAGCAGTTATCGACCAGAGCGGACTTGGCGCCGAACTCTCCGATAGCACCGATCCACAAGATGAAGGACGGCTAGAAAATATCGAAGAGTTGGTTGCAGTTGCGCAGGAGTATGAAGAAGATGAAACCCTCATTGGCCCTGACGATCAACCAGATGAAATATCACTCGTAGGTTTCCTCGAACGAGTTTCGCTTGTTGCTGATTCAGATCAGATTCCTGACGGCGAAGATCACGGCGGCGTTGTTACATTGATGACGCTCCACACAGCAAAGGGCCTTGAGTTCCCAACCGTCTTTCTCACTGGACTGGAAGAGGGAGTCTTTCCGCATTCGCGCTCACTCGGTGATCCAAACGAGATTGAAGAGGAGCGACGACTTGCATATGTCGGGCTCACTCGCGCACGTGAGCGGCTCTACCTCTCGCGCGCATCCACACGATTTATGTTTGGTACGCCAACGTATAACGCTCCGTCGCGATTTTTTAGCGAGATACCTGAAGAGTTAATGGAAGCGCGCAGGGCAGCGATTAAACCCCTCGTGCGCAGCGCACCCCCAGTGCGCTCCACGGGAAAACGCGTGATTTCACTCGACCTTGCAATTGGCGATCGCGTCTTGCATCAGACCTTTGGCATCGGCCGAGTCCTCACCTTGACCGGCGAGGGCGAACGAGCCGAGGCGACAGTCGATTTTGGGAGCTATGGCGAGCGCAGGCTCTTGCTCAGGTACGCCCCCGTAGAAAAGGTCTAGAAAAGGTCTAGAAAAGATCTAGCCCTATTTAGTAGTTAATTTGTCGTCAGAGCCCACTTGGTGGCACGGTATCGCTATGAGTTCCTCGCGCACCCGCCCTATTCGGGTCGTCGTCGCCAAGGCAGGCCTTGATGGCCACGATCGTGGCGCGAAGGTAGTTGCACGGACCCTGCGCGATGCAGGATGCGAAGTGATCTACACCGGATTGCATCAAACGCCAGAAGAAATTGTCACGACCGCAATTCAAGAGGATGCCGATGCAATCGGCCTCTCTATTCTCTCCGGAGCGCATCTGACGCTCTTTAAGAAAATCATGGAGCTCATCGGCGAGCGAAAGATTCTCGTTTTTGGCGGTGGGGTCATTCCTGATGATGACGTGAAAGCGTTGGAAGCGTTAGGCGTAGCCAAAATTTTCACCTCCGGCGCCTCGACGAACGAGATAGCCGAATGGGTCAAAGCAGCGGTGGGCCATCGCTAGGATTGCGCCACTAGGTAAATCTGAATGCATCGAGAGGTATTGAGTAGTGGATCTTTTTGAGTATCAAGCGCGCGATCTATTCGAAGCACATGGCATTCCCGTTCTCGCTGGAAAAGTAGCAACAACTCCCGATGAGGCGAAGGCTGCAGCTGCTGGCATGGGTGGCAAAGTTGTTGTCAAAGCACAGGTGAAAATTGGTGGCCGCGGTAAAGCAGGTGGCGTGAAGTTAGCGACCGACCCTGCCGATACATTCGAAAAAGCTAAAGCAATCCTGGGCATGGATATCAAAGGTCACACAGTTCATAAAGTGATGATTGCCCAAGCTGCACCAATCAAAGAAGAGTATTACCTAGCGATTCTCCTCGACCGCGCAGCGCGCTCATTCCTTGTCATGGCATCTGTTGCCGGTGGAATGGATATCGAACAGGTTGCCCACGAAACCCCTGAAAAACTCGCGAAGGTCCATGTCGATCCCGCAAAGGGAATTGATATCGCGCTCGCCGAGTCAATTGCAAAGCAAGCACAATTTCCAGTCGATGTGCAACGTCAAGTTGCAGATGTACTCGTCAAACTTTGGGCATGTTTCGTCGCTGAAGATGCAACTCTCGTTGAAGTTAATCCATTGGTCCGTACCGACGACAACCGCATCATCGCCCTCGATGGAAAAGTCACTCTCGATGAGAATGCAGCATTCCGCCATCCAGATCACGAAGCGCTCATCGACCACGCATCAACCAATCCGCTAGAGGCTTTGGCAAAAGAGAAAGATCTCAACTACGTCAAACTCGAAGGACAAGTAGGAATTATCGGCAATGGCGCAGGCCTTGTGATGAGCACACTTGATGTCGTTGCCTATGCGGGCGAAAAATTTGGCGGGATGAAGCCAGCAAACTTCCTCGATATCGGTGGTGGTGCATCAGCGCAGGTAATGGCCGATGGGTTATCAATCATCCTTAACGATAAGGATGTAAAGAGCGTGTTTGTAAATGTCTTTGGTGGAATTACTGCTTGCGATGCCGTTGCGAATGGAATCATCCAGGCGCTCGACATACTTGGTACAAAAGCAACAAAGCCAATCGTGGTTCGGTTAGATGGCAACAACGTGCTTGAAGGTCGTCGTATTTTGAAAGAGGCGAACCATCCACTCGTTGAGCAAGCAGAGACTATGGATGGCGCAGCTGCTCGTGCAGCAGAATTGGCGGCAAAATAATGAGCATCTTCCTTAATAAAGATAGTCGAGTAATTGTTCATGGCATGACTGGTTCCGAAGGAACTAAGCACACTAAACGGATGCTCAAATCAGGAACCAATATTGTCGGCGGTGTTACGCCAGGCAAGGGTGGCCAAAGCGTCGACATGGATGGCCTTGCATTGCCGGTGTTCAATTCAGCAAGTGAAGCAGTTGCTGCAACAGGTGCAAATGTTTCAGTGATTTTCGTTCCTGCGAAGTTCACGAAAGCTGCCGTCATCGATGCAGTCGATGCAAAAGTGCCGCTAGCAGTTGTCATCACTGAGGGAATTCCTGTGCACGACTCCACGCAATTTGTTGCCTATGCGCAGAGCAAAGGAACTACGCGCATCATCGGCCCGAACTGCCCAGGGCTCATCACGCCAGGTGAATCGAATGTAGGAATCATTCCTGCCGATATCACTGGAGCTGGACCAATCGGTTTGGTTTCCAAATCCGGAACGCTCACCTATCAAATGATGTACGAACTTCGCGATATCGGTTTCTCTACTGCAGTTGGCATCGGTGGCGACCCTGTTATCGGAACAACTCATATCGACTGCCTACGTGCATTCCAAGATGATCCACAGACAGAAGCGATTGTAATGATTGGTGAAATCGGTGGCGATGCTGAAGAGCGCGCCGCAGCATTCATCAAGGAATATGTAACTAAACCAGTTGTCGGATATGTCGCAGGATTCACCGCGCCTGAAGGAAAGACGATGGGCCACGCTGGCGCAATTGTTTCGGGTTCTTCTGGAACGGCTTCTGCAAAACGCGATGCGCTTGAAGCAGTAGGAGTACGCGTAGGCGTGACACCTTCAGAATCAGCGCAACTTCTTCGCTCTATTCTCGGCCGATAACAATGGCGCGCCCGCTCATCGCTGGCGCTTCAGAAGGAGTGCGCGCTGCGCTCTCAACTTTCATCCCGCTTGCATTAATTGTGCTTGTCGCATGGGCAACGGCAGGTTCGCTCAGCGGGCAGATGGGTGATGCGCTTCGTGGATCGTTCTGGGTTTGGCTTGGCGCGCATCACCTCACCTTTTCTCTTTCGCTACCGCCTTCGGGAATTCCTGGCGCATTGAGTTTTCTCCCGCTGGGTGCGTTGATTTTTCCCTTCATCGCTTTTCGTGGTGCACTCAATCGAATACAACGTCAATTTGGCCAACGTGACGGTAAAGCCAGACTCGGCACGAAAGAGCGACAGGCTTTCATTGGGCTTTTTCTTAGCTACACAGCAATCTTAATTCTTGCCAGCTTTGGCTCTCGTTCAGCAGATGTCCATCCTCGTTGGTGGTGGGCGCCCTTAATCGTGCTCTCTCTAATTTCTGCAGCGCAATTTACATTAACAGTTCCAACGGGAGCGCCATCACTCCTGCGTGACCTAACGCGAATCACGGTAATGGTGGTGGGTGCGCTGTTAGGGATTGGTGCATTCGCCTATTCACTCTCACTTCTCTTTCATTTCTCAGTTGTCCGCGATCTCTATGCGGTGCTAGATGCGGGAATTATTGGAGGAGTACTCCTTACTTTGCTTGGCATTCTTACCTTGCCCAACATGGCAATCTCTGCACTCTCGTATCTTCTAGGTTCGGGATTTGCCATTGGAAGCGGCACGTTAGTCTCACCAGGTATCCACCGCCTGAACGAGATTCCTGCATTTCCACTACTAGGAGCAATCCCCACGCAGGTTCATCCATACTTGTATTTCGGTGGATTAATTGGCCTCGGTACTGGCATTTTTGTGATGACAATTCTCAAGCGCACATCACTTCGCGACATTCGTTTTGGATATTTACTCTTACCTCTCGTGCTAACAGCAGTGATTTTTCTCTTGACTCTCTTAAGTAATGGTTCAGTACTTGGTGGCGCGCTAACAACAATTGGTCCGTCGCTCTGGCAGTTTCCACTCCTTTTTCTCGCGCAGGTTTTGGTTGGGATGGGTCTTAAAATTTCTTACGACAAATGGGGACCAAAATGAGTGGGGCAGATCGTAAGCGGATTGTTGTTCTCGCCTCGGGAGAGGGAAGCGTTGCGCAATCGCTATTTGATTCCGTGACTAAAGTTGATGGCGCGCTCCACAAGAAGCTCTTTATTTCCGCTGTGATCACAGAGAATCCCAGCGCCGGGATTGTGGCGAGAGCAAAAGCATCTAGCATCGAGAGCACAGTGATTCCGTTTCGCTCCGGAGCAGAACGTGCGCAGTGGGAACGCGAGCTGAGCGCTGCGATTGCAGCAATGGATCCTTGGTTAGTGGTGAGTGCAGGATTTATGAAGATTCTCTCGCCGGATTTCGTCAATAGATTTCAAATCATCAACACCCATCCCTCGCTCTTGCCGCTTTTCCCCGGCGCGCATGCGGTCCGCGATGCTCTCGTAGCGGGTGTGAGCGAAAGTGGTTGCACGCTCCACTTTGTCGATGCTGGCGTCGACACAGGTGCAATCATCGCGCAACGAAAACTCGAGGTGGCGGCTAATGAGAGTGAAGAAACGCTCCATGAACGGATCAAAGTATTAGAGAGGGAACTCATCATCTTTGGCATACTTGCGCTCCTTGAGAAAGGCGAGTGAATGGCAATGCTCCGTAAACCGATAAAGCGCGCCTTAGTGAGCGTTTACGATAAGAACGGGCTCGTTGAGTTTGCCGCAGCGCTTCACAAAGCGGGCGTTGAGATTGTCTCGACTGGGAGTACGGCAGCGACAATCGAAAAAAGTGGAGTGCCTGTCGTTCCGGTGGAGACGTTAACAGGATTTCCGGAATCACTCGATGGGCGTGTGAAAACTCTCCATCCAATGATTCACGCCGGAATTCTCGCTGATCTACGATTGCAATCACATGTCGACCAATTGCACACGCTTGGTATTACGCCATTTGACCTAGTAGTTGTCAGCCTCTATCCCTTCGTTGAGACAGTAAGAAGTGGTGCATCTATCGATCAATGCATCGAGCAGATTGATATCGGTGGACCGAGCATGATTCGGGGAGCTGCCAAAAATCACCCGAGCGTCGCAGTGGTCTCGGGTATCGCGCAGTACCCATCAGTTATTAGCGCTATTGAAAATGGTGGTACCACGTTAGAAGAGCGAAAGCGATTTGCACTCGAGGCATTTCGTGCAACTGCCGAATATGACATGGCAGTCGCATCGTGGCTCGGTTCACATGAGGAGCGCGCGCTCCCAGAGTGGGTTGGTAAGACTTTCGAGCTCGCGCGCACGTTACGTTATGGCGAGAACCCCCATCAAAGCGGAGCCCTTTACTTAGAGAGCGGTGTCACCAAGGGTCTCGCAAATGCAAACGTGCTTCACGGCAAAGAGATGTCGTACAACAATTATGTAGATATTGAAGCTGCCTGGCGTGCGGCTCACGATCACTCCGACCCTGCAGTCGCCATCATCAAACACACCAATCCATGTGGCGTTGCAATAGGTGTATCCATCGCCGATGCATACAAAGGCGCGCACGCTTGCGATCCGGTTTCCGCTTTCGGTGGCGTGATAGCTGCCAATCGAACAGTCAGTGCAGAAATGGCGGAAGGAGTGAGTGAAGTATTTACTGAGGTCATTGCTGCACCCGATTATGAAGCGGGAGCGCTCGAGATTCTCAAACAGAAACCTTCGATTCGAATTCTCAAGGTTGATCCGGTCTCTGCTTCTTTGGAGTATCGCCATATCGATGGTGGATTGTTAGTGCAAGAGTTTGACCGAGTAAATGCGCCAGGAGATTCCAGTGCACACTGGACATTGGTTGCGGGCAAAACTTTGTCACCAGAAGAACTCAAAGAGTTGGAGTTTGCTTGGCGCGCTGTTCGATCCGTGAAAAGCAATGGCATCCTATTAGCTAAGGATTTCGCCTCAGTTGGGATTGGAATGGGGCAAGTCAACCGAGTGGATTCCGCGCGACTTGCAGTTTCGCGCGCAGATACTCGCGCACTCGGTAGTTACGCGGCAAGCGATGCGTTCTTTCCATTTGCCGATGGCGTAGAAATCCTCTTAGCTGCAGGAATTAAGGCAATTGTGCAGCCAGGCGGAAGTGTTCGTGATGAAGAGGTGATTTCAGCGGTCGAGAAGGCTGGTGGAACTATGTACTTCACGGGTGTTCGCCACTTCGCCCACGCGTAAGTGGTTACTATTAACGCATGAGCGCAGTGATACTTGATGGCAAAAAAGTTGCCAGCGACATCAAGAGCGAATTAGCCGCTCGGGTAGCTAAGTTATCCACCAGACCAGGTCTAGGCACCGTGTTGGTAGGGGATGATCCAGGGTCACATGCTTATGTAGGCGGCAAACATAAGGATTGTGCAGAGGTAGGTATTCAATCACTTCGCGTCGATTTACCAGCATCTGCGACCTTCGCTGATATTCGCAGCGCAATTCGCGACTTGAATAATTCATCTGAGTGCACTGGGTACATCGTGCAACTTCCTCTTCCTAAAGGAATCGATGCAAATGCGATTTTGGAAGAGATAGATCCTGCTAAAGATGCAGATGGATTACATCCACTTAACCTCGGCAAGCTTGTTCTCGATCAACCTGCACCGCTGCCCTGCACACCTCGTGGAATTGTCGAGTTACTTGAGCGGTACAAAATTCGAATCAACGGTGCAGAAGTAGTAGTCGTTGGTCGCGGACTGACTGTGGGTAGACCGTTAGGTCTACTCCTTACTCGTAAACGTGAAAGTGCAACTGTGACGATCACGCACTCGGCAACCGTAGATTTGAAATCGCACTTATCGCGCGCGGATATCGTTGTTGCCGCACTTGGTAAAGCACACTTCATCACTGCATCTGATATCAAAGCGGGCGCAGCAGTGCTCGATGTCGGCATCACTCGAACCAGCGATGGTTTGCTCGGTGATGTGCATCCTGATGTTCATGGCAAAGCCGGTTTCATTGCGCCGATGCCAGGTGGGGTAGGTCCGATGACGCGCGCCATGCTCCTTGCTAATGTCGTCGAAGCGGCAGAGCGGTCGCACGCGTGAGCGCGATGCTCCCACTGATTCTCGTTGCGCTATCAACTGTCATCAGCATCGCCCTATCGGTACAAGTTGGCGCTCTCACGCTGGCTGCCGGACTTGTTCTGGTGGCGCTCCTGGCGCACCTGCAGCGCGCCACGAGGAGCCCGTGGCGGAGCCAACGCAGCGATCTCATGACTCTGGTTGGGCTGGCAGCCGGGGTAGCTCTACTGGCTCTCTTGCTCCCATAACGCCCTGCTCGAAGCCCACCAGCGCCGGCGCCGAGGCGGCAGCGCGGGGGTAGAGTTATCTTGATATCAAGAGAGATTGGGGCCCGAAAATGGCAGGTCGCGTCACCGTGGTCGGAGCGGGATTCTATGGATCAACAACCGCACTCCGCCTCGCCGAGTACAACATTTTTGATGAGGTAATTCTCACCGACATCGTCGAAGGTAAGCCAGAAGGTCTTGCGCTCGATATGAATCAATCACGTTCTATTGAAGGTTTTGAAACGCTGCTCATTGGTGCAACAACAACACCTGAAGGTGCAGGTTATGAGAAGACTGCAGATTCGGATGTTGTTGTCATCACTGCTGGATTGCCGCGCAAGCCAGGCATGAGCCGTATGGATTTAATTGGCGTCAATGCAGGAATTGTTCGTGGCGTTGCCGAGAACGTTGCAAAGCACAGCCCAAAAGCCGTCATCATCGTAGTCTCCAATCCGCTCGATGAGATGACTGCGCTGGCTCAGATTGCTTCTGCTTTTCCCTACAACCGCGTAATGGGTCAAGCGGGAATGTTAGATACCGCGCGCTTCACCAATTTTGTTGCGACAAAACTTGGCGTGAAGGTCAGCGATGTTGAGACGCTAACTCTTGGTTCACATGGTGACACGATGGTTCCAGTTCCAAGTCGATGTCGCGTTAATGGCAAGCCACTGACTGAATTGCTCTCCGCGCCAGAGATTGAAGAGCTTGTTGTAAAGACTAGAAATGGTGGCGCCGAAATCGTTGCATTGCTCAAGACTGGTTCTGCATATTACGCACCATCTGCAGCGGCGGCGCGTATGGCAAAGGCTGTCATTGAGGATTCTGGCGCTGTAATGCCAGTCTGTGCGTGGGTCGATGGCGAATATGGAATCTCTGGCGTTTATCTTGGCGTCGAAGCTGAGATTGGCAAGAGCGGTATTCGTAAGGTCGTAGAAACCAAACTCACCGATAGCGAATTAGCTGAGTTAAAAGTTGCCGCCGAAGCTGTTCGTGCAAAACAAGCTGACGTGAAGAATCTTTAGAAATACTGAAATCTGAAATCTGAAATAGAGAAGGCGAGAAGCGAATGTCAAAGATAAAGGTAGCTGGAACGGTCGTCGAGCTCGATGGCGACGAGATGACTCGAATCATCTGGCAATTCATCAAGGATCAATTGATTCTTCCGTACCTCGATGTAAATCTTGAGTATTACGACCTGGGTATCGAGTATCGCGATAAAACTGATGATCAAGTCACCATCGACAGTGCACATGCAATCAAGAAACACGGCGTAGGTGTTAAGTGCGCGACGATTACACCCGATGAGGCGCGCGTCAAAGAGTTCAATCTCAAGAGTATGTGGAAGTCGCCCAATGGCACGATTCGGAACATTCTCGGAGGCGTGATCTTCCGTGAGCCGATCATCATCAGCAATGTGCCCAGATTGATTCCACATTGGACTAAGCCAATCGTCATCGGACGTCATGCTTTTGGCGATCAATACCGCGCTACAGATTTCAAAGTGCCCGGTCCTGGCAAGTTAACGGTGACCTTCACGCCTGCTGATGGTTCGCAGCCGATGGAGTTCAATGTCTTTGACTTCCCAAGTTCTGGCGTAGCAATGGCGATGTATAACCTTGATGATTCCATTCGCGACTTTGCTCGCGCATCGATGAATTATGGACTTGCCCGTAAATTCCCGGTTTATCTCTCAACGAAGAACACCATCTTGAAGGCCTATGACGGACGCTTTAAAGATATCTTCGCTGAAGTTTATGAAAGCGAATTCAAGAGCCAATTCCAGACAGCGGGTATCGAATATGACCATCGTTTGATCGATGACATGGTCGCAACTTCGCTTCGCTGGGAAGGTGGCTACGTCTGGGCATGTAAGAACTATGACGGTGATGTGCAATCAGATACCGTCGCGCAAGGTTATGGATCACTTGGTCTGATGACATCAGTGTTGATGACTCCAGATGGAAAAACGGTCGAGTCTGAGGCGGCGCACGGCACTGTCACTCGACACTTCCGAGATCATCAAGCAGGTAAGGCGACATCAACCAACCCAATCGCATCCATCTTTGCTTGGACTCGGGGCTTGGCGCACCGCGCAAAGCTCGATAACAATCCTGCGCTAGCTCAGTTCGCTGAGACCCTTGAGAAGGTCTGTATCAAGACCGTCGAAGAAGGAAAGATGACAAAGGATCTTGCCCTTTTAATTAGCAAAGATGCCCCATGGCTTAATACTCAAGAGTTTCTTGCGGCAATCGATGAGAACTTGAAGAAAGCAATGGCCTAACTCACTCAAGAGTAAAAAACCCGCCCCCTGGATTTTGATATCCGGAGGGCGGGTTTTTTACATTACTGATTTAGAGCCGTGCACCTGACTGTGCATCGAAGAGGTGTACCGCTGATGGATCAGCGATAACTGAAATCGTGTCGCCAGCCTTTGGTGGGTTCTTTGGATCCCAGCGGACGATCACCTGAGCGCCTTCTTCTGCGTTCGCAAGCTGGATTCCGGAGACTGCAGGCTTGCCGTAGACGAATGCATCCGAACCTAGTTCTTCAACAACTTCTACCTTGATATCAAAGCCTTGGCCAGCGCTAGTTGGCTTGAAGCCTTCTGGTCGAACACCAACGATTGTGGACGCGCCAGCAGAGGCAGGTACCGCAATCTTGAGGTTGCCAAGTGATGCTTGTCCACCTGATACCGGTGCGGTGATCAAGTTCATCGCCGGGGAGCCGATGAATCCAGCAACGAATGCGTTTGCTGGCTTGTCATAAAGATTACGTGGTGAGTCGACTTGCTGTAGCAAACCATCCTTGAGAACGGCAACGCGATCACCCATGGTCATAGCTTCAACCTGATCGTGTGTGACGTAAACAGTGGTGATACCAAGACGACGTTGCAGCGCTGCGATTTGCGTACGAGTAGCAACGCGAAGTTTTGCATCGAGGTTGGAAAGCGGCTCATCCATAAGGAAGACCTGTGGTTCGCGAACGATTGCGCGACCCATAGCAACACGCTGGCGTTGACCACCAGAGAGCGCCTTTGGTTTACGGTCTAGGTACGGCTCGAGATCGAGCAACTTTGCCGCTTCTTGAACGCGACGAGCGCGCTCATCTTTACTTACTCCGGCGATCTTCAAGGCAAAGCCCATGTTCTCTGCCACAGTCATGTGTGGGTAGAGCGCGTAGGACTGGAAGACCATCGCAATATCGCGATCCTTTGGTGCAACGTGTGTAACGTCGCGATCACCGATGCGAATAGAACCGGTATCAACATCTTCAAGACCTGCAAGCATTCGAAGTGATGTTGACTTTCCGCAACCTGATGGACCGACGAGAACGAGGAACTCTCCGTCGTTGACGGTGAGATCGAGTTGGTCTACAGCAGGACGGGTGGTACCTGGATAGGTACGACTTGCTTTGTCGAATACAACAATTGCCATGAGCGTTAGC
>Ga0164293_10003187_pt1 | contig 13997 bp, 17 predicted proteins | sample GEODES118metaG_FD_111487 | JGI IMG/M metagenome (GOLD analysis project Ga0164293, IMG submission 111487) | Eutrophic lake water microbial communities from Lake Mendota, Wisconsin, USA - GEODES118 metaG | ecosystem: Environmental > Aquatic > Freshwater > Lake | place: USA: Lake Mendota...
GGGCCTTGATCTCTCTTTGATCCTGAGCGTGGAGTTTTTCGAGATCCTTCTGCTCCGCCATCGTGCGTACCGGCTTTGCGTTGGCATTAAGTGCCTCCGGCACGCTGGCCATGGCCAGGTAGGGGCTACTTGCCGCCAATGGCTCACTTGCTCTGGATACAGGCCCCGCTCGCGGCAGTAGGCGCTGAGCTCAGTTGCGTTGAAGGCAGCGGTCTCCAGTACCACCGTGAACTTGTCGGCAGCACCCCAACCTTCAGGGTCTTTCTGTGATGCCGGCACCTCTTCCCCCTCCAGCCGCCAGCCCTTACGCCAAAGATAGAGAGTGGCCGGGTGAATACCCATCTCCTCGGAAATTCGGGCCCCGCTCTGCCTGTTCGGCGGACTCATCCGCCTTCTGACATCAGCCTTGATTGCCTCGCTGTAACGACGCATTGCTCTGCTCCATCAAGCCCCCGGGTTTGCGATTGAAAGGGGTGACATCTTTCCTGGTAGTGGGGGACATGAATCTGATCATGACGGAACTGATTGGACTCATGGTGACTTGGATCGCCTCATTGAATAGCAGCAATCCCTAATTGACTCGTGAAACTGCTTTGCTTTCCGTGTTCACTTGTTGCCTCCACAGGGCGGCATAGATGCCTTGCTTCTCTAATAATTCGTGGTGATTGCCCTGCTCCACAATCTGCCCCTTCTCCAGAACGCAAATCAGATCCGCCTTCACGATAGTGCTGAGCCGGTGGGCGATCACCAGCACAGTGTGCTGCCGTTCGAATTGGTCGATGGCCTGCTGCACCAGCCTTTCGCTCTGGGTATCGAGGGCGCTGGTGGCTTCATCCAGGATCAGCAGCTCTGGATCACGCAGAATGGCCCGGGCCAGGGAAAGCCGTTGGCGCTGGCCGCCGCTGAGGATGTAGCCCCGCTCGCCTATCAGTGTGTCGTAGCCATCCGGTAGTTCAGAGATGAAGCCAGCGGCCTGGGCCTTTTCCGCAGCCTCCACTATCTGGGCCCTGGTGCCATGGGGGCTGCCATGGCTGATGTTATCAGCAATCGTGGCATTGAACAGGAAGGTGTCCTGGCTGACCACGCCCAGGTGCTGCTGCCAGCTGATTAGATCGAAATCCGTGAGTGGTTTGCCATCTATCAGCATCTGACCTTCGGTGGCATCATAAAGGCCAACAAGAAGATCGGCAATCGAGCTTTTTCCCGCACCACTACTGCCCACGAGGGCCACAGTGCTCCCCCTGGGTATGTCCAAGTTGAGGTTGCGTAGGGCTGGCTGGAGCTCAGGGCTGTACTGGAGCGTAACATTGCGCAGGCTGATGGCTTGCTGTAGCGATTTGAACGTAATACCACCACGGCGACGAAATTGTTTATCGGCTGGTTCCAGCAGTTTGTTGAGCAGATCCAGGAGGGCGGCATTGGTGTTGAGGGAGCCCAGGGATGCTGCAATCGTGCCGAAGGTGTTGTTGAGGCGTTGCAGGGCCACCACGAATGTCACCAAGCTGGGGAGTACACCGGAATTGCGGGAACCGAAGAGCAGCAAGCTGAGGCTGGCGATTCCGGCAATCAACAGAATGGGCAGGAAGGTGTTGATGGGCCCAGTGATGGAGTTCAGTCGGGTGGCGGCACGTTTATTGACCTCGATGTCGCCGGTGCGGCCGTAGACACCTCGGTCGGCCTCATCCAATTCTCCGCTGGTATGGAGCAACCGCAGCCCCTGGATATTTTCGGTGATCCGGCTGGAGAGATTGCTTTCGAGTTCCGTTCCGATGAACGAGCGTGTCCGAATACGGGGTAGCAATTGTTGCTGCACCAGGCTGAGCAACCCGCCCATAACCAAAGCCGCCACCAGCAGCCAGGGCGAGAGGCTGAGCAGCACCACCAAGTAGGTGAGCATCATCAAGATTGTGAGCGTGATGCTGCTCACAATGTTGATTTCGTTCATCACGGCACCGGGACCGGCACCGGCCACGTAAAGCAGATCGCCCACCCGATAACGACTGGCGCAGGCGAAACTGAAACCCAGGATGTGGGAGTGGATCATCGCCATCAGGCGTGAAGATGTGCGGGCGCTGTAGTAGCCCATGGCCAGGGAGCCCAGGTACATGGCCAGGCTCTGCAGCAGCTTCAGCAGCACCGCCAGCCCCAGAATCAATAAAAAGAGTTGATTGCGCGGCATGGCATTCAGGCCGGCCGCCAGCTGGGGCAGTGAACCCAGAAACCCCTTGCTGCTCCATTCGATCGTCTGGCCCGCCGGTTTGGAGAGCAGGTCCACGGCCAGAAAAACCACCCCGAGTGAGGCACCTTCGGCGACAGCCTGGAGCAAGTTGCAAATCATGCTCAAGCTGAGCACCTTCCATTCCTTGCGGGCGGTCTGGCGGATTAGCCGAGAAGCGGGCCGCGGATCGCGGAGGGGCGCCAGGCCATGACGAACCAGGCGTCGCAGCAGTCGGATCGGATGGGCCAAGCAGAATCGGGGGAGAGGCTGGAGTTTTAAGGTCCCTGGCCCTTTATACACCGTGTTTCTGGCACCGTTAAGCCGTTGCTGCCGGCCCAAGGGCCGCACTCATTCGGCCATTGGGCAGGAAGTTAACCTTAAACTTGATTTGCCAAAGGCCTTGCGGAAGACCTTGCCCCCTGAAATGCCACGCGAGCGGGTCCTTTTATGAAAGCCGTGATCCTGGCCGGTGGCCTGGGCACCCGCATTAGCGAAGAAACCCATCTCAAGCCTAAGCCGATGGTGGAAATCGGTGGCCGGCCAATTTTGTGGCACATCCTCAAGATCTACAGCGGCTTTGGCATCAACGAATTTGTGATCTGCTGCGGGTATAAGGGATATGTGATCAAGGAGTATTTCGCAAATTATTTCTTGCACATGAGTGATGTGACCTTCCACATGCGTACCAATTCGATGGAGGTGCACCAAAAAAATGCCGAGCCCTGGGAGGTCACCCTGGTGGATACCGGCGAAAACACTCTTACGGGCGGTCGCTTGAAGCGGGTGCAGCGCTACGTGGGCGATGAAACCTTCTGCTTCACCTACGGCGATGGGGTTGCCGATGTAGACATCAGCGCGGCCATCGCCAGCCATCGTAACGGCGGCAAACTAGCCACCATCACGGCGGTGCAACCGCCGGGCCGTTATGGGGCATTGAATCTGGTGGAGGGTGATCAGGTGGCCGGGTTTCAGGAGAAACCCCAGGGCGACGGCGGTTGGATAAACGGGGGTTTCTTTGTGCTGGAGCCTGGCGTTTTCGACATGATCAGCTCCGATTCCACCACCTGGGAGGCCGAGCCCCTGCAACGGCTAGCCGCCGAAGGGCAACTGCAGGCCTACCGGCACCACGGCTTCTGGCAGCCGATGGACACCCTGCGGGATCGGGTGCATCTGGAGGAACTATGGGCGAGCGGCAAGGCCCCTTGGAAACGTTGGTGAACCCTGTTCCTGCCTTCTGGAGTGGGCGACGCGTGCTGCTCACGGGCCACACCGGTTTCAAGGGCAGCTGGCTGGCTCTTTGGCTGCTTGAGCTGGGCGCCAAGGTCACCGGTGTCGCCCTGGCGCCCGAAACCAATCCCAGCCTGTTTTCCCAGCTTGAACTGGAGCGGCGGCTCGATCACCACCTCGGCGACATCCGCGACGCCGCCCTGCTCGATGCGCTGGTGGCCGAAACCCGCCCTGAAGTGGTGCTGCACCTGGCTGCCCAGCCCCTGGTGCGCCGCAGCTACGCCGAGCCCACGGCCACTTGGGCCACCAATGTGATGGGCACGATCCACCTGCTGGAGGCCCTGCGCCGCCTGGAGGAGCCCTGCACGGCGGTGCTAATAACCACCGACAAGGTGTATCGCAACAACGAGTGGTTCTACGGCTACCGCGAGAACGACCCCCTCGGTGGCCATGACCCCTACAGCAGCAGCAAGGCGGCGGCGGAACTGGCGATCGCCAGCTGGCGATCCAGCTTCTGCGGTAACCAGCCCCACCAGAGCCCCCAGCTGCGCATCGCCAGCGCCCGGGCCGGCAACGTGATCGGTGGAGGCGACTGGGCGGCCGACCGGATCGTGCCTGATGCGATGCGGGCGCTGGGCCGGAGCGAGCCAATCGGCGTGCGCAATCCGGCCGCCACCCGCCCCTGGCAGCACGTGCTGGAGCCCCTGGGCGGCTACCTGCTGCTGGCGGAGCGGCTGAGCGCCGATCCCTCCCTGGCCGAAGCGTTCAACTTTGGCCCCCAGCTGGAGGCCAACCGCAGCGTGCGCGAGCTGGTGGAGCAGGCCCTGCGCCACTGGCCTGGAAGCTGGGAGGATCAAAGCAATCCCCAGGCCCCCCACGAGGCCAGCCTGCTCAACCTGGTGATCGACAAGGCGCACCATCAACTGGGCTGGAGCCCACGCTGGAATTTCGCCACGACCGTAGAGCGCACCGTAGGCTGGTACAGGCAGGTACAGGAGGGGGCGGGTTCTGCCCTTGAATGGTGCCAGGCAGACTTGGCCCTCTACCAGAAGATTCCGACCCTATGAGTGTCATTGTGAAGCGCGTGGGCGAAGGCGTAGAGGTGCTGCAGGGGGCGAGCTCCCTGCCGGAGGGTGAGGAGATCGTGCTTTTCACTGCTTCAGATCTGATCAATCTGGATCGCGAGCGCCGTGAGGAGGTGGATCTGCAGATGCCTTCCTTCCTGCGCGATGCCGAGGACGAAGACGCCGAGGAGATGTTCCATTTATGAATTCCCCCGCTTGGAGCGGTCAGTTCGTAGTGATCGACTGGCCGTTTACCGATCGCTCGAGCAGCAAGCGCCGGCCAGCTTTGGTCCTGCACGAGCCAGATGCTCAGGGTGATCTCCGAGTTCTGAAGGTCACCAGTCGCAGCCCTTCCGAGTTAGCTGTGTCCGTTACGTCGGACGATCTTTCAGAAGGCCAGCTCAAAACAACTTCTTATTTGCGTCTCGGGCACAGCCTGATGATCCATGAGTCGCTGCTGAGGCCTGTGGGGGTGCGTCTGTCCACGCACAAGCTGGCGGAAGTGCACAGAGCCTTGGCCCTGGCCAACACACGCCAGTTTTCCAGGCTGCGCCATGGCCCCTTCCGCCCCGCCGCCGATCCGGCCCGGACTCCGTGGCAGGAGGGCAGCACCATCCCTTATGCCGGCCGGGTGTTCGGCGAAGAGGAGGTGGAGGCAGCGGTGTCCGCAACCCTCGATTTCTGGCTCACCCTGGGCTCCGAGGGAGCAGCCATGGAGCGTGAGCTGGCCGCTTTCATGGGCGTGCGCCACAGCCTGCTCGTGAATTCAGGCTCCTCGGCAAACTTGATTGCGATTTCGGCCCTGACTTCCGCCAAGCTGCCCGATTCGCGGCGCCTCAAGCCTGGCGATGAGGTGATCACGGTGGCTGCAGGGTTCCCAACCACCGTGGCGCCGATCGTGCAGGTGGGTGCGGTGCCGGTGTTTATCGATGCCGATCCGATCACCGGCAATGCCCGCTGCGACCAGCTGGAACTGGCCTATAGCCCAGGCAAAACGAAGGCAGTGATGATGGCCCATGCCCTGGGCAATCCGTTTGATCTGGCCGTCACCCTGGCCTTCTGCCGCCAGTACAACCTGTGGCTGGTGGAAGACAACTGCGACGCCCTGGGCTGCAGCTACTCGATGCCGCGCCCGCTGGCCGAGAGCCTGGGCTTCACCGAAAACAGCCCCGGCCTGGATGAGGGTCCCGATCGGGTGATCCGCTGGACCGGCACTTGGGGTGACATCAGCACCCAAAGCTTCTATCCCCCTCACCACCTCACCATGGGCGAGGGCGGCGCAGTGAACATCGTGCGCGACCAGAAGCTCAAGGTGATCGCCGAAAGCTTCCGCGATTGGGGCCGAGACTGCTGGTGCCCTTCCGGTATCGATAACACCTGCAATAAGCGCTTCGGCTGGCAGCTCGGTGAACTGCCCCAGGGCTACGACCACAAGTACACCTACAGCCATCTGGGCTTCAACCTCAAGCCGCTCGATCCCCAGGCGGCGATTGGCCGGGTGCAGTTACGGCGGCTATCGGAGTTTATCGAGGCGCGTAAGCGGAATTGGGAAACCCTGCGGCATGGTCTGATCGACCACGAGGACGTCCTGGAGTTCTCCCTTCCCACCCATGCCACTGGCTGGCATCCAAATACTGGTTTCACCTGGGATGACACCGGTTGCCAGGTGGACTGCTCCTGGTTCGGCTTCAAAATTGCTGTGCGCCCGGGGGCACCCTTCAGCCGCACGCAGTTAGCCCAAGAACTGGATCGCCATCAAATCGGCAACCGCATGCTCTTCGGCGGCAACCTGCTGCGCCAGCCAGCCTTCGTGCAGCTCCGCCACGACCGGCCTGATGCCCTGCGGGTGGTTGGAGAAATGCTTGGGTCTGATGAGATCATGAACAGCACGCTGTTCCTGGGAACCTATCCCGGCTTAACTCAGGCGATGCTGAGCCAGGAAATTAAAGTGATTGCCGATTTCATGGAGGCTCAAAAGGAATCATCCAAGGTGGCAATTTCAATGGAATCAGGCACTCTTTGATATGAGCTTTGCACGAAGAGCTTCACCATCACAGATAGATCCATGACCACATTCGATCCGGCCCGGATGCGCCGCACTGTGCTTGAGATGGCATACGCGGGCTCCACCGTGCACATTGCGTGCGCGTTTTCGATTATCGAGTTGCTGACCGTCCTTTACCGCAACCACCTTCGCTATCCCGGCAACGATCCGCGAGCTGAGGGACGCGACTACCTGGTGCTGAGCAAGGGTCACGGCGTGATGGCCCAGTACGCCTGCATGCATGAACTAGGCTGGCTAAAGGATTCACACATTCAGAGTTACTTCAAAGACGGCTCTGATCTCAAGGGCTTATCTGATTCACGCGTTCCCGGGCTTGAGGTTACATCGGGATCCCTGGGTCATGGATTTTCAGTGGGCGTTGGTATCGCCCTTGGGCTGAAGCGAAAGGGAACGGATCAAAAGGTGTACGCCATCGTTGGCGACGGTGAGCTGAATGAAGGCCCGATCTGGGAGGGTGCCTTGGTAGCGGCTCATCACAGGCTCAATAACCTGATGCTGATTGTGGATAAGAACGGCTTCCAAGCGATGGGTACGACCGACGACGTGTTGGCTTTGGGTGATCTGCAAGCAAAGTTCTCCAGCTTTGGCTTCGAGACCTTAGAGATAGACGGCCATGATGAGACTGCAATTGACGCAGCAATTCGTCAACTCTGGGCAACTGGCCCTAACAAACCAAAGGCCCTAATTGCAAGAACAGTCAAAGGGAAGGGGGTTTCATTCATGGAATCTATCAACCTCTGGCATTATACGCGTCTGAACCCACAGAGCTTCGCTGAGGCAGTCAGCGAACTTGGATGTACTGGAGCTTCGAAATGAGAGAAGCTTTTTCCAATGCCCTTGTGCGCCTGGCACTCGCCGACTCAAAGGTTCTTTTGCTGACAGGCGATCACGGCTATTCACTGTTTGATGAATTCCGCAAAAGCTGCCCGGAGCAATACATCAATGCCGGCATCGCCGAGCAGAACATGGTTGGCATGGCTGCCGGTCTGGCCCGCGTCGGCTTCCGACCATTTGTCTATGGCCTAGCCGCCTTCATACCGATCCGCACCGTCGAGCAAATCAAGCTGGATATCGCCCATGACGAGCTTCCTGTTGTTCTTCTGGGGGACGGGGCAGGTTTTGTCTATAGCCACCTTGGCACCAGCCATCAGTCGACCGAGGACATCGCCTGCACAAGGGCAATCCCTCACTTGCAAGTATTATCTCCTGCCGATCGCTTTGAGATGACCGCAGCCATGGACTACGCCTATGGCACGATCGGCCCCGTTTACCTCCGCATGGGCAAGGCGGATCTTGGCGATGTTCACAACAGCCCGATCGACTCTTTACAGCAAGGCCGCCTAATGAAGGTACGCGATGGGCGGTCCGATCGCCCTGGACTGATTGCTACAGGATCGATGGTGCGAGCTGCCGTGGATGTAGCCAAGAGCTTGGATCTTATGGTTTGGAGTGCGCCGATGTTGAAGCCGCTCGATGTGGATGATGTTTGTGCTGCCGCCCAAGCAACGTATGGCCTAGTGACCCTTGAGGAGCACTCGGTTCTCGGCGGGCTTGGCGCTGCGGTCACCGAGATCACCAGCGAGCATCAGCCGACCAGAGTGCTCCGCATCGGCGTGCCTGATCGCTTTTCCGAACACTGCGGCACCCATGCTTATCTGCTGCGCGAGCACGGACTTGGCATTGACTGTGTGCGCAACCGCATTGGAGTATTTTGCCAATTGCTCGCGTCTAACTCTATCGCGTAAGCGTAGACATTAATGCAGGAAAAACCAGTTTGCCTGACGTCGGAGGACATTTCTGAAGAGTTCCTTACAGTGCCGGTCATTCCAGTTCGATGACGTTAAGTTGAGGGGTATGATTGGCTAAAGGGTACCCTAACTAATGATGTTTTCCACACAGGCTCAACGGACTGAAAACCCAATTGTTTGGGCAGACCTAGAGCAGATTGTTGCGGAGCATTCCCACTGGGACTTTTACAGAAATCAAACGGTTTTGATTACTGGCGCAGGTGGTTTGCTTGCCTCTTATCTCGTGAGAGCTTTGCTGCGAGCCAGCGACTGCCTTGATCTCAACGTGAGGTTAACCTGTCTGCTGCGCTCTCCTCCGTCAGCTGGATCTCGGCTCCAGCCTTGGGTGCACCATCCTAATCTCAGATTGATTTATGGCAGCGCCGAGAGCTATTCCTATAGCCTACTCGAGCCTCAAGATATCTTGGTACATGCTGCAAGCAGTGCAAGTCCAAGAACTTATAGTCGGGATCCAGTCGGCGTACTCTTGCCTAATAGCGTTGGAACGGCGCTGCTTTGCGAACAGGCAAGGAAGTGGGGAAGCAGGCGCTTCCTTTTTTTCAGTACGGGAGAAGTTTATGGCGTAAATAGTAAAGACCAATTCGATGAGCTTGATTTTGGCTATTTAGACCCGAACACCGTGCGTAGCTGCTATGCAGAAAGTAAGCGCATGGGCGAAACTACCTGTCGTGCTTATTCCCATCAACATGGCCTCTCCACCACCTGTGCCCGAATCTTTCATACTTACGGGCCTCAAATGGATCTGGAGGATGGACGGGTTTTTGCCGACTTCGTGAGAGATGCCCTCAAGGGCCAGTCGATTGCCTTGGCCAGTGCGGGCACGACAAGACGCTGCTTTTGCTATCTAGGCGACGCCACCGCTGCCTTTCTGACGTTGCTAGTGAGCGGAAGTTCTGGCGAGGCCTACAATCTTGCCAATCCTGACGCAGAGATAAGTATCATTAATCTGGCACATTTAATCAGTGGCCTTGTGGAGCCAAGGGTGCTAGTATGCTCAATTGATCCTGGAATTGCCAAACCCGATTATATGGCTAGTTTAGTTCCACGTTCACTGCCAAGCATCGCAAAGCTGCAAGCTCTTGGCTGGCGGCCAACAACGGATTTGGAATCCGGCTTCCGTCGCACACTTCTCTCCTATCAGGTGTTCTAACTTGGACAATCTCATTCACCAACTCAAGAGTCGGTTTGCGTCTGGCTGTCTTGCTAAGGCTGATTTCATTGCCCAGATGCATGGTCAAGTGCATTCTAGGCTTTTTTGTTATGCGGAAGAGCTTTCCCAGACTGACATAGAAAAAATTGAAATAAGTGCTGGCGAGGTGATGATGATTAGTCGCCGTGATGGTATAAAAATTGCTGTCGATCCCGAAGACCACCGCACCGCACCTATTGAGATATTGAACTTTGGGGAGTATGAGCCTGAAGAAACGCAAGTAATTCGTCGAATTGCTGAGAGAATGGATACGATGCTTGATATTGGCGCAAATATAGGTTGGTATTCTCTGATGGCCTCTAAGCTCAATCCTAAGGCCATAATTCATTCATTTGAGCCTATCCCGGCTACATATCGCCGTTTATTTCATAACTTCTCGCTCAATGCCAGCGAGCATTTGCAATGTTACAATTACGGCTTTTCGGACGAGCCAGGCAGCTTTCCATTTTACTTTTATCCGGAAGGAGGTGTAAACGCATCCATGCAAAATCTTGCAGGCCGTGATGATGTCTCTGTCATTGACTGTGAGCTGCGCACCCTAGATAGTGCTCTTGAATGGCTGCCCTCAAATAATCGAATTGATTTTATCAAATGTGACGTAGAGGGTAATGAGCTTTTTGTTCTTAAAGGAGGTTTGCAACTTCTGGGAAAACATAAGCCAATTTTGCTCTGCGAGTTGCTGCGGAAATGGTCGGCATCTTTCGGCTACCATCCGAATGAGGCCGTAGATCTTCTTAAAAGTATAGGGTATAATATTTACACCGTTGGATCCAATGGTAATTTAGTTGAGTTTTCTCGTATCACGGAAGAAACTATCCAAACAAATTTCTTTTTTGTGCATCCGCAGTCTAGGCTCCGTGATTTGCTCTTATGAGAAGCAATGGTGTGCAGCATGTTTTCTTTTGCATTATAGTCAGAGGTGATGCGCTTTGCGGATGAGAGTACTGATTTTTTGGTTGCCGCTACCAAGAACATTTAGTTCTATTTGAAAGATATAAAATGTTGTCAAATCTGTTTTGGGCCTTTTCCAGATTAATATCAATCTGTCTGTACTGGCCTTCGACGCTGCTTGTATACAAAACGGCTCCACAAAAATTCCACGCTTACAGAAAACAGTGCTATAAGAAGGGTTAGTGATGTGCGTCCTGCCAAAATCCTGAATATGACCACCAGCAAGACATTGGTAATGGTAGTGGGGATCTCTGTAGCGATGTAGCGTGGCACAGAAACGTGAAAGCCATGGCCAATAGGGAAGACAAAATGCCGCAATGACAGGTACATCACAACATGGCAGCTTACTTCAGCAATCCCTAGGGCCAGGAACGGCCCAGCCGGATAAACCAGCCAGAAGATTCCTGCCCCAAGCAGCGTGTAAACCACCCCGCTCAGTCCGTAGCGAATGAAGGTGTGCTTAGCCATCTATGCCCTGGCTCCCCTGTATCAGGTGGGTGCGCACGCGAGGTCGAAACCCCGCCATCCGCAGGCTCTCAATCTGACGAGACATCACGGCGAACATCAGCATCTGGATGCCGAAACTCATCAGCACCAGCCCCATCACGGTGGGCGCGCCGCCCTAGTACTGACTGTTGCCCGAGAAGTAGTTGGCGATCAGAACCACGCCCACCACCAAGGCCAGCACCATGCCCGTGCTGCCGATGCTGAGAGCCAGACGGCTGGCAGGGGCGTCGGCCGAAAGCAGATGCCTTGTCGCTAACGCTGCACTTCAGCCACCACCTCGCTCCGGTAGCAGCCGAATCCATGAAAGTCGCTCGGCACCAGTTGCAAGCGTGAGGAAATGCCGAGAGCTTTGTAGTATCCCCGCCTTGCCATCCTGAGCAGCGGACCGCCGGCAGAGCGACTCTTGATTGCCAGTACGGCATCCGTAGGCTTTCCCTTGAGCAGGCGCTGCACCATCCCTACGCTCAGCTACAATTGATTATGCAAGTCCGAGCAGAGCAGCACCACTAGATCGCAGTCGTGAGCATACTTCAGCGTATTTACCATCGACGCCTCAGCGACGTAGTTAGTGGCGTTGGCAATGCCAATCACCTCTGGATCACTGGCGATGATGCGCCGCAGGGTTGCCAGGATGTCGTCTCTGCTGTGGTTGTCGGCGATCACCAAACGAAACCCAAGCTTTTGGTCCGTTTCGCTCTCAATTTCCTTTGCCAGGCTTTGCTAAGCCAAGCGGTAGCGGCAATGGAGTTCCTCGAGACTAAAGCCACGGGCACCGGTGAGCGTGATGCCGCCAAAGAGATGGCAGCAGATCTCGCCGGTGCCCACCAGAAGACCATCGGCAGTGCAGTGTTTGGCCTGCACGTGATCGCCTACAACCTGATCCGCCTGGGCAACCTGCTCTTGGCGCAGCCTTCTCCGCAGGAGTAGCCAGCGATGGAGGCGGCATGAACAGTCTGTTGCCCAGAGGTGTGCCCAAAAGAGAACAACCAATGCCTTGCAGACAGGCCATCGATGCCGAAATCGGGCTGTTTGCGTACTTGATCGGCGTCGATTCGGCTTTTTGAGCCAGAAATCAGCTCATGGCTGTGGAAAACTGGCCCGCGGGCTGGTTTTTCTGCAAACTCTTAAGGGTTTCGTTGTCGGCGCTGGTCACGCAGGCCAAGGTTAGTTTATTGATGAACCGCAACCATTGACCTCAAAAAAGATTTAAGCGTGCTCAGCCTTAATCCTAAAGGAACCCCAAGAATTACAGCATGCTTTCAACGTTTATCATAGTCGTCACCTCAGGGAATGATCTGTATGGTTTCTGTTCATGCGCTTTGTGGCTTGAATCGGCCGCCGCAAGCTTTCTTCAGCTGGCGATCCGCTACTTGGTGTAACTCCGGCACCCCCACCCCGGCGTAACCGGGGTGGGCCGCGCACCCCAGGCGACTGGCTCCGACTGGCGTTGCAAGGTGTAGGCAGGCCCTACCCGCGCTTAACCGGCCTACATTGAAACGATCCATGAGGCTGGGGTGATGACCCTCTCCGCCATCCCTGCTGCACCGGAAACCATCTCTGGCACCGATGGCCTCGCGCCTCTGCGGTTTCCGCCTGAGCTGCGGCTCACACCCGAGCAGTTCGCCCTGGTCTGCGCCGAGAATCGTGAGGCGGTACTGGAGCTCGCTGCCGACGGCAGCCTGGTCGTGATGACGCCCACAGGAAGTGAAACAGGAGCCCGCAACACCCGGCTCGAAATGCGCTTGCTTCTCTGGGCTGATCAGCACGGGGGATGGAAGGTGTTCGGCAGCTCCAGTGGGTTCCGTCTGCCCGACGGTTCGGTGCTAAGCCCCGATGCCTCTTTGATAGCCCTCGATCGCTGGCAGGCGCTCAGCGCAGAGCAGCGGCGTGGTTTCGCGCCACTCTGTCCGGATCTGGTGGTGGAGCTGGCGAGTCCCAGCGACGAAGGTCTACGCGGTATCGCGGCTTTGCGCCGCAAGATGGAGGTCTATCAACGCAATGGTGCACGCCTCGGCTGGCTTCTGCTGCCCGAGCAGCGGGCTGTGGAGATGTGGCCAGCCGACGGTGAGCCCCAACGGTTCAACAATCTCCAGCTGCTGGAAGCCGGCGCCCCATTCCAGGGTCTCCAGCTTCAGATGGAGGAGATCTGGGCCGCCTGAACCAGAGCAGCGGGCCACAGAGGCGGAGCAGGCACCGCTGATCATCAAGCGCTGCAGCCCGAAGAGGCCCCCTTTGCCTGGTTCGCTATTGGCTTCTTCACCTCCCATAGCCATATTCGACATCCCCGCTCATGAGAGCGTCGCGGTTAATCAGCAAATCGGAATTCCTCTTCTCCTTGCCGCCCTGGCGGCGCTTGTTGGCGAGGTTAAACTGGCATCAAACAATCGATGCGCAGATCAGCGCGATCGAATCGAGGCGAGAATCCGAGCAGCTCAAGATCGAGAATGTACGGCTCGCCGCGCTCGAATCCAAGCTCGAATCGCTGCTGCTCAGTGCCGATTGCCGCTTGCCAATTCCCCCCGCAACCGATTGCAATTGAGCGAAAACCTGGCCCTGCCGCTGGAAGATCTGGGCTTCTTCACGTGAAGCCACGTTTAGAGTTGCGCCAATATTGCCCTTGAATCCCGATCACATGATGGGTCCAGGGGCTCGGAATCCTTTCCCTGCAGCGATATCACTTTCCTTGGCCTCTTCGGGCAATCGCCAGATGAAGGCAGCTCCCTTGTTAGCCCAATCCCAGGGCGAGTCGACTGGCCCGGCCTGCAGCCCCAACCGCTCTCCCCTTAAGCTCCCGCCAACCTGCCCCTCCTGAACGCCCATGCCCCCTGAGCCGACCGTAGCCGCCGTCTCCGAGGCCCCTGGCGACCGCAAGGCGGCCGAAAAGGCTGAGGTGCAAACCTATTTTGAGACCAAGGGTTTTGAGCGCTGGAACCGCATCTACAGCGAC
>Ga0164293_10003190_pt1 | contig 13989 bp, 9 predicted proteins | sample GEODES118metaG_FD_111487 | JGI IMG/M metagenome (GOLD analysis project Ga0164293, IMG submission 111487) | Eutrophic lake water microbial communities from Lake Mendota, Wisconsin, USA - GEODES118 metaG | ecosystem: Environmental > Aquatic > Freshwater > Lake | place: USA: Lake Mendota, Wisconsin...
ATCCAAAGTTGGATTGCCTTGTTGTCACCGTTAGCACTTGTTGTCGCATTGGTCTTTGGCCTTTCGGCCATGTCTGTCATTTCTCCTCCAGAAGCAGAGGTACTGGAGATCAAGGCTCCAACTTCTCCCGAAGTCACGGGACCAGGAACCCCGAAAGACGATGTAAGTGTTCTGTGGATTGTGTTGGATGAGGCTCCACTTTTCTCACTTCTGAATTCACAGGGTGAAGTAAACGCGCAACGTTTCCCTGGATTTGCAGAGTTAGCCGCAACATCCACGTGGTATCGAAATGTTCTTGCAACGTCACAAACAACAACGGATGCAGTTCCCGCCATGTTGACAGGCAAGTTTCCCAAATCTGGCGTTGGTCCAGTTCTTGCGAATCATCCGAAGAATCTCTTCACCCTCATGAACGGGCATCTTTCCATGGATGCTCACGAAGTAGTGACAGCATTGTGTCCGAAGAAAGTGTGTTCAAAAGTGTCGGTGACGGGCGGAGAACATATTGCGAATCCATCAGGCATTGCGAGTGATTCCACCAGCACCACACTTCCTCAAGAAGACATCGTCACAACAAAGTCCCGTACTCCGTTTTCATCTTTCATGAAAGACGCGTTCGTTGTTGTCGGGCACAAAGTTCTTCCACAAGGTCTCCGTGAAAAACTCCCCGCAATTGACGAAGGTTGGGGAGGTTTCGGAAATGCAGACAATATTGAAGAGAGGGAAGAAGAACCTGTTGACACCACAGTTCCCGCAGGACCCACCACAACACTTCCACTCACTGAAGAAACGAAACAAAACGCAGACAACACCACGGTGACCGAGTGGGAAGACGGTGGCCCACAAACGCAGATTCCCGTTGTGGAAGGCGCCATCTCTCGTGCGGCACGGGCCGACAGGCCAACGTTGCACTTCGCGCACGCACTTATCCCTCATCGTCCGTGGGTGCTTGCTCCCGATATGCGTGCAAGTGTGCAGTTGCCAGCAGATAAGCGTTCTATTCAAGTTCTTGACGGGCGTCGTGATCGTTTACAAATTCATCTCAGTCAATACGCCGCTACAGACGTCATCATCTCCAACATGCTGAGCACAATGAAGAAGTCGGCTAACTGGAATCGCACCATGATCATTGTGACGGCAGACCACGGCATTACTTTCCAGCAAGGTGAGAAGCATCGCGAGACGGTGAACGTGAAGAGCCCGGGAACATTGGAAGACTTGTACCGCGTTCCGCTGTTCATTAAGTATCCCGATCAGAACAGCGCTGCAGTCTCTGATTGCACGGCGTCGCCCGTTGATCTGTTGGCCACAGTCACTGCAGCAACAGGAATTGATGCGGGCTGGACAACAGACGGTGCAGACCTTCGTACCGCATGCCCACAACGCTCGGAACGCACAATTATTTGGCCCGATGGATCACACAAAATGTCTACAACGTTCACTGATGTAGTGAAACGGGTGAAGTACTACGACGCGTGGATTGATACCGATGGAAACATCGACGATATTTATCGCACAGGTCTCAGCGGTTCGCTTGTTGGCACCCCTGTTCCTGTGTCTGCTGAAACCGAATCAGGAATTCGTTGGTCATTAAAAGAGGCGAATACGTATCAGACGGCTGGATCTGGTCGGTTTGCTCCGGTGGTCACACGGTCGCGAGGCACGTTGTCTGCAGCACGAACATTCTCTGAAAACGAAGAGGCACTACTCGTACTTGACGGCGTGGTCTTTGGTGTTGTGTCGGAATTGGCCGGGCTAAAGAAGGGCACGAGCACAGAGTTCACTTCTATCCCAATGTCTCGTCTTCACACTCCAGGGACACACACCATTGAATTGTGGGTTGCCGACTGGTCTAACCCCGCCGCACCTGTTCTGAAGCGTGTAGCGAAGTAACGCTGAGTTACTGCTGCGAGGTAAGCCCAGCAAGGGCAATTGCTTCATTCAATGTGCTGGCACGTTTTACCTTGATGCCCACATTGATGTCTGGTGCACTGGCAGGAACAATTGCCTGCATGAAACCCAGTCGTGCAGCTTCGTTGAGACGTTGCCCCAGGTGACCCACTTGGCGCACTTCTCCGGCAAGCCCTACTTCGCCCATCACAACAAGATCTGCGGGAAGTGGAATATTGCTAATGGCTGACACCAGTGCGAGACACAAGCCAAGGTCTGCGGCTGGTTCACCAAGCTTTACGCCACCCACCACAGATGCATACACCTCGTGACCCGCAAGGCTGATGCGTGCACGACGTTCTAAGACTGCAAGCAACATAGATAAGCGACCAGAGTCGACACCCTGTGCGCTTCGGCGTGCTGGCACAGCAGAGTTGACAGCATTAGTAAGTGTTTGCAGTTCCACCAGAAGCGGACGCTGACCTTCAATGGTGGGAACAACAACAGAACCAGGAACACCTGTGCGTCGGTCGGTAAGGAACAATTGACTGGCGTCGGGTACACCCGCCAAACCAGTTTCGGTCATTTCAAACAGACCCAGTTCGTTGGTGGGCCCAAAGCGGTGCTTTGCTGCGCGCAATAAACGCAGTGCGTTGTGGCGTTCGCCTTCGAAAGACAGAACAGTGTCGACAACATGTTCGAGAACGCGCGGGCCAGCAAGTCCGCCTTCTTTGGTGACATGACCCACGATGACAATGCTGACGTTGCGTCGCTTTGCTTCTTGCACGAGTCGGTGTGCACAACCACGTACTTGAACCACGGAGCCAGGTGCAGAAGATAGATCGGGATCAACAACAGTTTGAATGGAGTCGATAACAACTAGTGATGGCGAGATTTTGTCGATTGCCGCAATGATGTTGGGCAAAGACATTTCTGGCAACAACCACAATTGTTCACTCACTGCACCAAGACGGTCGGCGCGAAGACGAACTTGTTGTGCACTTTCTTCGGCGGTGACGTACAACGTGGGCCCCACAGTGTTTGCCAACAGTTGTAACAACAGAGTGCTTTTTCCGATTCCAGGTTCGCCACCTAACAACGTGACAGAACCAGGAACAAGCCCGCCACCAAGAACGCGATCGAGCTCACCAATGCCAGTGGAAAGTGGATTGCTTTGTTGAGTGTCGACTTGACCAATGGGCGTGGCTTCACCGGGGGGAACTAGCGCAAGACCAGCAGCAAGGGTGACAAGAGAATCTTCGGGGCCCTCAACATCTTCAACGAGGGAGTTCCACGCGCCGCACGCCAGACATTTTCCGGACCACTTAGGGAAGGAAGCTCCGCACTCGGAGCAACGATGGACGAGCTTTAGTTTTGCCACGACGGTGACATTACAAGCGGGGTGTGCGTTGGCGACGATTGCGCGCGTTGAACACCAACATCAACAGAATGGCGGTGCCTGCTAGCCACAACACCAGCAATGCCAAAAGAAGAGTACGAGCGACACGCGAGATGCTGGAGCCAACGGCAACATGCGTGGAAGTTGTTGCCACGTCTACTTTGGAGCCGTCCATGGGAATGCGCCATGTGATGGTTCCGTTGTCTTGAAGGCCTGTGGTGGCATCGATAGTGCCCGGTAGTTGCGCGGAGAATGTGACACTGACTGCATCGCCAAGATCGAGTCCAGCCTCGGAAACTTCGGCGGCATAGGGAGAAACACCGAGCAAGTTGAGTGCGCCATCATCGATAAAGCTATTGAGGCCGCCTGTTACTTCTAATTTGCCCGCAAGTGTCCACGTGCTGTTGGTGTCTTTTCCAGAACGGGTGACCAGCATGTTGTGCAGTGGTCCACGTGATTCGCTGACCTGAGCCAAGATGGCCGTTGCAGTCTCTGGTGTTGAGAATGAATGAGTGAGTTCAATTGAAAGACCACCGCTCTTTGTTTTGGTGGGCCCCTCAACTTCCCAACCGGCTTTCTCCAGATCGTCAGTGCGAATATCTTGAGCAAGCGATGGTGCCTTAGCCACCACGTTCTTGTCGGCAGTAACGACAACGGTGACCGAGCCTGAGCCATTTGGGTTGACTTTCAACGAGACCGACTGGTCGACGCGACATGACGACAACAGCAATACTGCACAAGCAGCAACAGCAGTTCGTGAAAGTGTGGTTCGCAGTGAAGTCACAAAGACTGTTTAGTCGGTGGAGTCGGCGTCGCCCACAAGCGGTGGTTCGCTTGGCGCAACAAACCCTTCTACGGCGCGGAACACAATGTGCTTCTTGCCTGGGTTCTCTGGGTCGTCCTCTGCATCGACAACGATGATCTGGCCAGCGTTGAACTGCTTGTACAGGATCTTCTCGGAGAGTGCATCTTCAACGTGACGCTGAATTGCGCGACGAAGAGGACGAGCACCCAGCTGCGGGTCGTAACCGACAGTTGCAAGGAATTCCTTTGCACCCTGTGTGAGCTCAATTCCGAGGCCTTGTGACTCGAGTTGGTTTGCAAGGCGCTTGGTCATGAGATCGACCATCTGGAGGATTTCTGGCATGCCGTGCTCGTGGAAGACGATTGTTTCGTCGACGCGGTTCAAGAACTCGGGACGGAAGTGCGCCTTCAGTGCATCGGTGACCTTGTCCTTCATACGTGTGTATGACATGGCTTGATCGCCGCTGTTGAATCCAACGTTTGCCTTGCGCAAGTCTTGCGTGCCCAAGTTGGACGTCATGATGAGAACCGTGTTGCGGAAGTCAACGCTACGTCCCTGGCTGTCGGTGAGACGACCTTCTTCAAGGATTTGCAGCAACGTGTTGAACACGTCGGGGTGCGCCTTTTCAATTTCGTCGAACAACACAACGGAGAATGGCTTACGACGCACTGCTTCGGTGAGCTGGCCACCTTCTTCGTATCCGACGTATCCGGGAGGGGAACCCACCAAACGGCTGACGGTGTGCTTCTCCATGTACTCAGACATGTCGAGCGTGATGAGCGCCTGCTCGTCACCGAACAAGAATTCAGCGAGAGTCTTTGCAAGTTCTGTCTTACCAACACCCGTTGGTCCGAGGAAGATGAATGAACCGCTTGGACGACGTGGATCTTTCAAACCAGCGCGTGTACGACGAATGCTTTGAGAAACGGCCTTTACTGCGTCGTCTTGACCGATGTAGCGCTTGCGCAGTTCGGTTTCCATGTTGAGAAGCTTCTGGGTTTCTTCTTCGGTGAGTTTGTACACCGGAATACCTGTCCAGATGCTGAGTACTTCGGCAATTGCTTCTTCATCGACTTCGTCGAACAGGTTGATTCCCTGCGCCTTGATGTCGGTTTCTTTCGCGGCCTTCTCTTCAAGGAATTGACGTTCTTGGTCACGCAAACGACCAGCGTCTTCAAAGCGCTGCTCTTCAATTGCCTTCTTCTTGGCGTCTTGAACTTCAGAGATTTTTGTTTCAAGTTCTTTCAAGTCGGGAGGTGTTTGCATGCGCTTAATGCGCAAACGTGAACCTGCTTCGTCGATGAGGTCGATGGCCTTGTCGGGAAGGTGACGATCGGAGATGTAACGATCGGCAAGGTTTGCAGCAGCAACGATTGCTTGGTCGGTGATGGTGACGCGGTGGTGCGTCTCGTACTTGTCTCGTACACCCTTCAAAATTTCGATGGTGTGAGCAACAGTTGGCTCTTCCACTTTCACCGGCTGGAAACGACGTTCAAGCGCAGGGTCTTTTTCAAGATGCTTGCGGTATTCGTCGGTGGTGGTGGCACCAATTGTTTGCAGTTCACCACGAGCGAGCATTGGCTTCAAGATGCTTGCGGCATCGATTGCACCTTCAGCAGCACCAGCACCAACAAGTGTGTGGATTTCGTCGATGAACAACACGATGTCGCCGCGTGTCTTGATTTCTTTCAAGACTTTCTTGAGGCGCTCTTCAAAGTCTCCGCGGTAACGCGAGCCAGCAACAAGTGCGCCAAGGTCAAGTGTGTACAACTGCTTGTCTTTCAGCGTTTCAGGAATGTCGCCTGACACGATGCGTTGTGCAAGACCTTCAACAACTGCTGTTTTACCAACGCCAGGTTCACCAATGAGAACGGGGTTGTTCTTGGTACGACGCGAAAGAATCTGCATGACGCGCTCAAGTTCGCGCTGACGTCCAATGACGGGGTCGAGCTTCTTGTCGCGGGCAAGTTGAGTGAGGTTGCGACCGAACTGATCGAGAATTTGGCTTCCGCCCTTTTCACCCGACTCTTCTTTTGATCCACCTGGTGCGGCACCAGAGCTTGGAGCATCACCCTTGGATGCTGGGCCCTGGTAACCAGACAGCAACTGAATGACTTGTTGGCGGACCTTGCCGAGGTCGGCACCCAACTTCACAAGAACCTGTGTGGCAACGCCTTCACCTTCGCGAAGTAGACCCAACAAGATGTGCTCTGTGCCGATGTAGTTGTGACCAAGTTGCAACGCTTCGCGCAACGACAATTCGAGAACTTTTTTCGCACGTGGTGTGAAGGGAATGTGACCAGAAGGGGACGAGCCACCTTGACCAATGATTTCTTCAACTTGCGCGCGGACAGCTTCGAGAGAAATAGACAGTGACTCGAGTGCCTTCGCGGCAACGCCTTCACCTTCGTGGATGAGACCAAGAAGAATGTGCTCTGTGCCGATGTATGAATGGTTGAGGAGACGTGCCTCTTCCTGGGCAAGTACAACAACCCGGCGGGCTCTGTCTGTGAAGCGTTCGAACAATGGGACCACCCCGTTTTGGAATCGGTGGATACTGGTGTGAAGTGTATCGGTGGGAGAGGCAGGACCCCCGCAGACCCCTAACCTGTGGATTGTGACAGTTTCTCCGCTGCTCGGCCTGCCGACAATGGACTCAGACCGCCAGCGGGTTGAAGAGGCCCTGCTGGCTTCTGTGCGTACACCCGATGCGTATCTCACAGAAATTGCATCGCATCTCATTTCTGCTGGCGGAAAGCGACTTCGCCCCGTTTTCACCATTGTTGCGTCCCAAGTGGGAACAGATGGTCCTGCCTCTGAAGAAGCCATTGCGGGTGGAATTTCGTGCGAATTGGTGCATTTGGGATCGTTGTATCACGACGATGTGATGGACGAATCCACAACTCGCCGCGGTGTGGACACGGTGAATGCAAAATGGGGCAACTTGCAAGCAATTCTCGCTGGTGACTTTTTGTTGGCAAAGGCTTCAGAAATCGCTGCGGGTCTTGGCACCGAAGTCGCTGCATTGCTTGCGCGCACCATTGGTCAGTTGTGCGAAGGACAAATTCTTGAACTGCGCCACACCTACAACGTGGCTCGCCCCGTCGATGCGTACTTGTCGTCTATCAATGGAAAGACTGCATCTCTGTACTCAACTGCTGCACGAATTGGTGGCTTGGTGGCCGGGCATCCTCGCCCTGTCGTCGATGCGCTCACTGCATACGGCACTGCATACGGAATGGTGTTCCAAATTGTGGACGACGTTCTCGATCTCACCGCCACAGATGAACAGTTAGGCAAGCCCGCTGGTCACGACATGGAAGAAGGCGTGTACACACTTCCGGTGTTGCACACACTCGCAGCTGGTGGTGCTGCAGCAAGTGAACTCAACGCCATTCTTGGTAAGCCACTTGATTCTGTAGAGCGCGAGAAAGTCTTGGAGATTGTTCGGTCCAACGGTGGCGTGCAAACAGCAATTGAGCACGCCAAGTCGTTTGTGAAAGACGCAGAAGTCGCGTGCGATGCATTGCCAGCCGGCGCAACCACCTCAGCAATGAGAGAGGCCACGGCTGCGTTACTTGCAACCGTGGCCTAACCCAACGTTTCACTTGTTGCGCTCGCGCGCGTTTCCCGTTACGGGAAGATGTAGACCTCTGCACGACGGTTCTTCGCCTGCGCTGCTTCGGTCTTTGCGGTCTTCTCGGGCTGTGTGTATGCCATAGCAACAATTTCGATCGTTGCCTTTACGCCAGCCTTTACAAGCGCAGCCTTCACTGCGTTTGCACGATTACGCGAGATGGCAAAGCTGTATTCAGATACATCGCCAAGTGCAGCGGAGTGTCCAATAACAACCACGCGCTTTGCGTCCTTTGCGGCTGCTGCAAGTTCTGCAACTTGAGCCATTGCATTCTTTGACAAACGGACGTTTGCCTGACGGAAGTAAATGGGCTCATCGGTGGTGAGAGTTGTGCCCTCTGCTACATCAGACTTCTTCACAATGGTGGTCATTGTGCGAATGACCTTCTTGGTGTCTTCGTCAATGATGCGCACTGAACAACGACCTGGGTTCACCATCAACACCGAAGTGGTGAGAGCAACGCAGATACGTGGTGTGTTTGTACGGATGTCGAGATCTTGTGCTTGCTTTGCTGTGAGAACAGTGAGTGCACTGTCTGCTTGAGTAGCGGCTGGCAAGCGAGTGGAATACACCTTCTTGTCAATACGACCAGCAGTTGAACCGCCACCGATAACGCCGCTTCCGTCACCACCACTGGTGACACCTGCTGCGGCATTCCACACGGTGTACTTGAGCCCGGCAGTCTGCGAGCCGATTGCTCTCGTGACCTCAAGCGAAGCAAGCTGGCCTTTGCTGTTCACAAATCCAATGGAACTAGTACCACTACCGCATACATCGGCAGACGAGTACTGCGTGGTGATTCCCTGACCCAAACCGTTTGTCCCGTAGGAAGTGACGAGGCCGCTTGCGAGGTTCACGTAATACGGATAGAGAGTTTGCTCGTAGTTGACTGGTTGGCTGCAGTTGAAAGAGTTTGGAGCCGTTGAAGCTGTTGTGAATCCGGTGAACAGAGTACCGGTTGCTGTCGAAGCGACTCCCATGAAGAAGTAGCGCATGTTGACTGTGGAGCCATTAACCGTCACGGTTGCTGGAAGATTGGCGAGAGGCTTTTGGCCGTTTGCACCAAGCGTGGTGTCTGGTTCGCCCTTGGTGTTCAACCGGAACAGTGATGTTGTGGCGGAACTTCCCGCTCCGCTAACAATGGTGTTATTCCAGAGACCTTTTGAGTCGATGATCCATCGAGAGATGCTTAATCTTGTGTTGAATGTTGTTGACGCGCTGACGGCACCGTTTGCCTTGAATGCAATGAGCGTTGAACCTGTGTAGTTAGGCATCCCGTTTGTCAAACAGCCGCTGTAGCTAGCGAGACCTTGAGTGAATGGGTGTGTCGTCACCCGTGGAAAGGTCAAAACAAGACCGACCGAAAAAATCTTCTCAGAGGAATTCGAGGTAATTGATGTATCGGGAGGGCTACCACTGATTGGCTGGGTGCACTTCGTGGCGTCATCGAATGTTTTCAAAAACCCATTTGTTCCCCATGAGTTATCACGGACAATTGCACCATTTGAAGTTTTCAAGGCAAAGAGACCAGTAGTGAGGTAGTCCGTTATGGATTGATTCTGACCACTAAAAGTTGACTGGGAGTAAGTACACCGTGCGCCGATAATGATCGACGAATCTGGGCGGATGGTCATGGTGAACGTGTCCATAGACGACGAGAAGAGTGGGACGCTTTGATACGAACTACCGAAGGCGGCCGAGCAGACGTCGCCAACGACATTGGTAGCCCCGTAAGAGGCGAACGCCGATGTTGGATCTGAAGAAGTCGTCACGGTGGGGATGAAATTGCTCTTTCCCGTGACGACCCCTGTTGTCAAGTTTCCGATTGCGATTGTGCTCACATCGCTTGTGATGTTTGAAGCGGTGAGGCTACGTTTGAAAGAGAGGGCGTATGTATTTGCAGTTTCATTAACTGTGAACGCTTCAAGGCGATAACAAGAACTGAGTTGACTATTTTGGTTGATGTTCGCGATGCAGCTCGAGTTGCTTGCCGTTGGGTACTCAAAGTCATTGCCCAGGTCAACTGGCGTGAATGAGGAATCAATCGTGAGGTCTTCCTTCATTTTCCACAGATGCATGTTGGCTCCCGCGGTCGTGGAGTTAATGCCCACAACTAAGAATGAGTTTGTCTTGTTGAGACGCGCCATTCGCAAGATGGTGGCGTTTGGCACCACAGACGGCGCGACGGTGGCTACGGACTTGGTAGTTGCTTCACCACCGGCTGCTGAAACCGGAGACGATGCCAAAGTGAGACCGGTTGCAGTTAATGCAACCACGGCGATGATGGATGAAAGACGACGCACGCAGAACTCCTGTGGCTGGTCAGATAATGGACAACCCGCCTAGAACGGGACTATTGAACTGTAGACCAGAAGTTCGGAGTTCTTAGGCCAAAACTCCAATAGAGCTAGGAGAAAGCGGTCACTAAGTAGGTGGCTGCGGATAACCCGCTCAGGGCCGCCCCTTCCATTTTGGGGCCCGCAAATACATCGCCTGCCAAAACAACCAGACCGCCTGGGACTGCCCAATAGGGATGTGGCCACGATCTCTGGGGAGTTGCAAAACGCCACTTCTTTGGCTGGCTCTCGACAACCTTGGCCTGGCCCAACCACGGGCGCGCAGCATCGAGTAAGAGGGAATGAATGGTCTCTAGGTCATCCTCAAAGTGCTGGAGGCTCCATTCCGGATTGGCGTGGAACGTGAGGGCGGGGGCTTGGCTAATTCCTTTGGCTGAATTGTCGCCAATGAAGCTGAACACATTGTCGGGGAATTGAAGTCCACCGGGGGACGGAACGTTGTGGTGCGGAGAATCGAGCACTGCAAGAAGACCCAATGTGCGGTCGTAATCAATGGTGCGCAACTCGGCGGGCATTTCAATTCCTGCACCGAACATAAGAGAAAACGATTGCGGTAGCGGTGCGGTGAGAAGCACTGCATCACAGGTGTGCTTGACGCCGTCATCGGTAACAACCGTGGCGTCGTAGTCACTGCATTCCAGTGAGAACACCAACGTCTCTAAACGAACATCGAGGCCTTCTGCAAGATGTTTTGCAATGCCTGACATTCCGCGTGAACCCACATAGCGAGGATGACCGTCTTCGCTAGCGAAACCTTTGCACCATTCGTGTGCAACTCCGGCTGCCACCCATTTATCGACGTGTGCTGCGAATTCATTAGTTCGAACCGTGAAGAATTGTGCGCCATGATCGAGTGTTGCAGTGTCAATGCGGCGTGTTGCTAGACGACCACCAACACCGCGACCTTTGTCAAAGACAATTACTTCGTGACCCGCAACTTGAAGTTCTTGTGCGGCCATAAGGCCCGACAATCCGGCACCAACAACTATGACGCGCATTAGACGTTCACTGCTGCTGCGCCGTGCGGAACAAAGACTTTCTCAGCACGCTTCAGAAAATCGAGTAACACACGATTAAACGTTGTTGCGTGTTCGATGTGAAGCCCGTGTGCGCCACCACTAATGATGACCAGTTCTGCTGTGGGAATACGTGATGCAATCTCTTCTGCATCTCCGCGTGGCGTGAGTATGTCTTGATTGCCCACAACAACCATTGTGGGACATTCAATGTTTTCTAATTCATTGGTGAGTTCTTCACCCTCTGTAGCAAGGATGGCTTTGATTTGAGACACGAAAGCACCAGCAGGATTAAACAGTTGCAGTGGCCCCATCCAACCAAGTGCGGGCAGCAAACGACGGAATGATCTAGGACCAATCATCCAACGCGCTGCTTCTTTTCCTACGGCGCCCATGCCGTCTGTTGCAGCGGTGGCGGCCCAACTTTGCAACAACTCTTCACGCCATTCGTGGTTTCTGCATGCAGTAGCAACAAGAGTGAGTGAACGAACTCTGTTGGGGTGCTTCAACGCGATGATTTGGCTAATGGCTCCACCCATTGACAATCCAACAACATGCGCAGACTCAATTCCTGCAGCATCAAGAACAGCAATGGCATCTTCCGCCATTTGTTCCAAGTTGTAGGTGCCGTCTGGCTTGTCACTCTTGCCTGCGCCACGATTATCGAACGCAATGGTGCGGTGTCGCAATGCCAGGGCCGCACGTTGCAAGTTCCACGAGTTTTTTTCTGCGCCAAGGCCCTGCACCAACAGCACTGGTGCGCGCTTGGTAAGGCCTGTGATTTCGTAATGAATACGTACCCCATCGTTAGCAACTGCAAAAGGCATTACGCCACCTGTCGTTTCGCAGGAATGCGTTCAACGCTGGGCCATTCATACAACCAACGCACCACTTCGGTGGTGGAGTGGCGCGGAGCAAAACGCAACAAGTGCGCAGCTTCGTTTGATGCGGCGAGTCGACCATGCTGGATGAGGTCGGCAACGTGATCGGGCATTGGTGCACCAGCGAATGCAGCTGTATTCTTTGCCAACCACCAGCCAGGGCCGAACGAGGGAAGTGGAATGCGCTTACCCAAAGATGTTGCGCGCAACATACTGATGGCACCGTTAGCCACAATGTTCACTACACCATCTGCATTTCGTTCTGCGCCTTGCATGAACGCAGTTGCTGCGTCGTGATCTTCCACCACGCAGAAAATGGGATTTCCAATTCCGTAATACGGCACTGCAGGCAAACGAAGAATGCGACCGAGTGGGCTAGGAACATGTGCGCCAAGAACTGGCGCGAGTCGAAGTGTGCAGACATTCACTCCGCGTGCAGTGCGAAGTTCTGTCGCTTGATCTTCAATCACTTTGCACATGTGGCCGTAGGTGGTGTTGGGGTTAATGGGCGACGATTCCACCGCAATGTCTGGTGAGTACGAACCAGGACCATAAATCTCAATACCGCTGCGCACCACCACTGTTTCCAGCGATTCAACTTCATGTGCTGCGTCAAACACGGCTTTTGCGACAAGTTCGGTGCATTCTTCTGCTTGCGCTGTTGCCAAGCGTGCATGAGGTTCCCACACACCAACGTGTAACAACACGTGTGGATTGAATGTGTGAATCAACTCTGCAATGCGATCGTGTTCGGTGGGGTCAACGCGATGAAATTCTGCGCGAGACAAGTGACGTCGTGGTGGGTCTACATCGAAGCCCATAATGTCGCCAGCCCATTCGGTGCGTTCCACCATGGACGCAACAAGTGATCCAAGTTCGCCACCCATTCCGGTGACAAGAACGCGACGACCTTTCATACTGACACCAGTGTGGCAGTAATTACCGCAGAGTGTGAACGTTAAGAATAAGTTCGCGCGCCCACGTATCGAGCTGACGTCCACCAATACGTTCAGTGATGATGATGGCCTGTGATGGGTCGTCCACCATTCCGCTCCAGCGGATGTATCCACCAATGATTCCCAACAAGCGGTCGCCCACTTCTTCGGCGTGCATCATCAACTTCATGTTGCGACCAAGAAGGTCGTGCAGTTCTTTGTAGAACGCACGTAGGAATGCGTCGGTGTCGTCGGCGCCGCTTAACGGACGATGGCGATACGGCATGTTCAACTCTTCGTAGGCGTGAAGGTTGTGTGGCGCAGCGATGATGGAAATAACAAGGTCAAAATGGTTCTCGCGCAGCCAGATGATTTCTTCCTGACGACGAACTCGGCGGTGATTCTCGCCGTAACCACCGGGGCGTTCGCAAATGGCGAGGCGGTCTTTGATGACCCACGTGAAGTTCCGGGGAGTGATTCCCAATGCCCATTTTCCGCGAAGCTTCGGGGGCATTCGGTTCTCCTTGTGTCTCGACCAATACAGGTAGGCGTATTTACGCCGCAGGAGAAACTACCCCAGGTTGTGCAGGGTGAGCCTCTGTTTGCTCCGACGAATTTGTCGGTTTTCCCCAATGTCACAGGCCAAAACCTCGCCGCGGGCCACGGAAAGCACCCGTTCCAGGGTGGCAAGGTCGGGCGGGTAGGGGTCTGACAGCCATCTCCGAAGGGCCCGGTAGGCCAAGGGGGTGGGGGCGTTGGCCACTGCTTTGGCGTCGGTGGGGTCAATTGCTTCTGCCAACTGATCCAGGAGATCATTATCGGCACGCAGGAGATCTGCGGTTCGGGCGAGGAGGGGCGTGGGGTCGCGGTGGGAAATGTCGGCCATGAGGGGCAGCAGTTCATGGCGAACTCTGTTTCGCACGAAGCGGGGGTTGGTGTTTGTGGAGTCCTGCACGGGTTCAACGCCGAATGCTTGGCACACCGCAATGGTGTCGGCGCGGCGGAGGGCCAGCAACGGGCGAGTAGGTCCGGGCCGCATGGCTGAAAGCCCAGAACTAGATGCACCGCG
>Ga0164293_10003192_pt1 | contig 13981 bp, 15 predicted proteins | sample GEODES118metaG_FD_111487 | JGI IMG/M metagenome (GOLD analysis project Ga0164293, IMG submission 111487) | Eutrophic lake water microbial communities from Lake Mendota, Wisconsin, USA - GEODES118 metaG | ecosystem: Environmental > Aquatic > Freshwater > Lake | place: USA: Lake Mendota...
CTCAATTAGAGGCAAGCCTCGATCAGCACCTGTTATAATAGAAGATCATGTATGGATAGCTCATGATGTATCTATCCTCAAGTCAAGCATAGTTCCCTATGGTTGCATAGTGGCTCCTAAGTCAGTGGTCGTTACCGGTGGGCATCGACCACGCTCCTTGATCGCCGGCCAGCCCGCAGTGGTCAAACGTGATAATGTTGAATGGAGTCGCTGACTTGATGCCACTATTGACAAGCTGTCATTCATCCATTTAATATCCTCCATGACGATCGCGAAATGCCAAGTGTTTGAATTCCCAAGAATTCAGGATCCAAGGGGCAACCTGACTTACCTTGAAAGCAGTAGCCATATACCTTTTGATATTCAACGTGTTTACTACCTCTACGACGTTCCGGGTGGGGCTGAGCGGGGTGGGCATGCTCATAAAGACCTTCAGCAACTTATTATTGCTATGTCAGGAAGCTTTGATGTTGTACTCGATGATGGCAAGGATAAGAAACGAGTGCACCTTAACCGTTCCTATAACGGGCTCTATGTCTGTCCAATGATCTGGAGAGAACTTAACAATTTTTCGTCGGGTTCGGTTTGTATGGTTCTCGCATCAAACCGTTACAGCGAGGATGACTATTTTCGTGACTATTCCGAGTTCATGCGCGCGCGGTGGGGAGTATGAGCGTTCCATTCCTTGATCTTCGGGCCTCTTATCTTGAGCTTAAGCCCGAGATCGATGACGCGATTGCCCGCGTTCTCGACAGTGGCTGCTACATTCTTGGGCCCGAGGTGGAAGCGTTTGAAGCCGAGTGGGCATCTTATTGCGGTGCTTCTGATGCTGTCGGCGTTGGAAACGGACTTGACGCCCTTATCCTAGCGTTACGAGCCCTCGATATTGGCCCTGGCGATGAGGTAATCGTACCCTCCAACACCTACATCGCCACTTGGCTTGCGGTCAGCGCCGTTGGAGCCACGCCTGTGCCAGTGGAACCGGATCCTGATACTTATAACATCAATCCCAGTCTTATTCCAGACGCAATAACGCATCGTACTAAGGTACTATTGCCTGTGCATTTATACGGACAGCCAGCAGATCTTGATCCAATACTTTCCATTGCGCGGAATTACTCACTCGCTGTAGTGGAAGATGCGGCTCAATCTCATGGCGCACGCTATAAAGACCAGCGTATTGGAGCTCATGGTGATGTGGTTTGCTGGAGCTTCTACCCTGGTAAAAACCTTGGAGGTTTCGGCGATGGTGGTGCCATAACAACCAATCGTTCAGATATAGCAGATCAAGTACGATCTCTAAGAAACTATGGAAGCAGAAAGAAGTATATTCATGAGATCAAAGGTTATAATTCACGCTTAGATTCTATTCAGGCAGCAATACTGCGAGTTAAATTGAAGTTGCTAGATTCCTGGAACAAACGGAGGGCTGATATCGCATTATATTACACAGAGGCATTATTACACTCAGATTATCAAATTCCTTTGCCAAAAGGCTATTCCGATCCATCTTGGCATCTGTATGTAGTAAGACATCCAAATCGAAATTCAGTGCAAGATAAACTTAACATGGCGGGAGTAAATACAATTATTCATTATCCAATCCCTCCGCATGCGCAAAACGCGTATAGTGACTTACATTTACCTGTGCTTTCAAATACTACACTATGTACTAGAGATATACTAAGTCTTCCCATTGGTCCACATTTGACAACAGAGCAAGCAGGCTTAGTTGTATGTAATCTCTTAAGCGCGTAAGTAACATAATTTCGAAATCATTTCGATTCACTCTTCTTTTTTTCCCTATGACAACAGCAACAAATCCATTGGTGACCTTTGCGCTATTTGCTTATAATCAAGAGAAGTTTATCATTGATGCTTTACAGGGAGCCTTGGCACAAACATATAGTCCACTTCAGATAATCGTTTCTGATGACTGCTCATCTGATAGGACATTTGATCTCGTAAAAAAATTCTTGCATACTTACAAGAGTAGTCATGAGATTATTCTTAATAGGAATGATACCAATATTGGAATTGCTCAGCATGTCCGCAAAATTGCCAGTCTAGCCAAAGGAAGTATTATCATTTTTGCGGCTGGAGACGACATCTCTGAACCTTTTAGAACTAGTTCGCTTGTTTCAGTATTTGCAACTTCACCTCGTACAATGGCTATATTCTCAGATGCTTACCTAATCAATGAGAGTAATAAACTCCTAGGAAGCTTTGGTATCAGACTTTATAGATCACGATCAACTCCTCTTCGGAGGATAGTTTGCAAAGGAGGAGGTATTGGCTCTGGCGCTACTTATGCATACAGGGCGATCTGTCTAACTTGGCCGTGGATGTATCCCCCTAACTGCAACAGTGAAGACAAACTTCTTCCATTGCGTGCTGCTTTATTAGGAACTGTTTTACATGTCCCATTTAAATTAGTTAAAGTCCGTAAAGTGTCAACTAGCTACTCACACAGCAACCATTACATCCCAGCGATTTGCAGCCGAGCGCATCAACATGAAATAGCATTGTCAATTATTGCAGCAAGCAAACAAGGTTTAATAAAGCGATCTTCAGCGTATTACTTAGTAAATGCTGCTCGCCAAAATCCAGTAATGGCCAAACGCATTAACGATCTGAATTCTACCCCTGGTATGGCATCCTCCATTGTCGCTAATATTATCGATATTAGACGTGATAAATTATCCATTATTGAAAGAGTCTATGTATTTTTACTTAGACATGTCCTGAGAAAAAATTCTAACATCTTAGCTTGCGACTAGCGGCTTTTCTCAACCTTAAGAATTACACATCAAGTTCTATACATGTTCAAGGAACACTCTATCGATATAAATTGTGCTCCAATGAATATTGGAAACCACCTTTTAGCTTATCTTCATGCAGAGTTTCTTGCAAACTATTCTTTAAGACGGGCATCTCTCCATTTTGATTCGATCCCACAGTTAGGCGTCTTCTCAGAAAACCGGGCTATACCACTGGATATTTTCAAAGCTGATTGTAAAGCCAGTTGTATCTATCTTAGATCTAGAAATAGATTCTTGTGGCCACAAATAATGATCTTAATCTCGAGATTAACTTCTACTAAAATTCAGATCAACCACCCGATGATGAGTCTTAAACGACTTCCAACCTTGCAGAAAGCAAGGAGTTTGGTACCAGGCACCACATTCTTTAATAAGCAAGCCTTAAAGTATGTAGGTGAGTATATTCATTCCCACTTGTTTGTTAACATTAGGGCTGGTGATATACTTAGCCCTATTCATCGAAACTATAGGCCACTATCTCTAATTCAAATAGCCGAGGCTTCGAGCAAGTCGAACAAACCCTTGTTGTTCTTCGGACAGACCGAAAGTTCTCCTTACCTGGATACAATTAAGCAATCCTTCCCAAGTTCAATCTTTATATACACCAACTGTCCTTTTACCGACTTTGAGATTAACAGATCAGCTACATCTATTCTTATTCCAATAAGCACATTTGCCTGGATATCAACCTGGCTTTCGAATAGTACGACCCAAATCTTTTTTCCGTTTGAGGGGCTTTACTCATATTATGAGCGCCCTGATGTCTACCTTATTCCACACAATGATTCTAGATATGTAAGACTAAAGACTTAAGCATCTTTTCATCATTGTTCAATCTGTCATGATTAGTCCTATGTTTTTAGTGGGTATCTCACAAATTAAAAACGAGTCCGATATTATTGAAATTACCATTCGAGAAAATCTTCGTGTCCTTGACATGCTATTTGTTCTTGATGATTCAAGTGAAGATTCAACTCCAGTTATACTTAAGAGCCTGGCTTGTGAGAATCTACCAATCGTGCTTTTATCTCTTCAGGATGAGAGACTTAAGCTCTTCTATGATCAAGGTAAAAGCATGACTTACCTCATGCGTTATGCATTAAACTTTTGCTTAGAAAATCAAATAACCGATAAAGTTGACTATATATTTCCTTTGGACGCTGATGAGATCATTGGTTGTAATAGAAGTAATCTTGAAAGTGCCTGTATGTCAATCCCTGATTATCACTATGGACTTCTTAGATGGCGAAACTATCTACCTTACTTTGGTGAGTTCTCACCCAAGGATAGGTTAATCGATATTTTCCGAAGCCCTGAACATGAAGTTCTTAATGTTTATAAGTCAGTTATTCCGGGATCTATTGCGTTTGCTTCATCAATTAAAATTGGAAGCCATAGTATTTCATCACGTAAATTTAACATTTCTCCATTTATACTTGAAAACGTTCCACTATTACACTTTCCCGTCCGAAGTGGTAGTCAAATCATCATCAAATCGCTCATTGCAGCCCACAAGACATCTCTTAGGACTAGTATTAATAGCAGAGAAAACTACCATCTCAAAGAATTAGCAAATGAAATACGTGCTTCTAATTACCATCTCACACATAGTCATCTAATTCAGCTTTCCCGTAAATATATGCTGCATGTTGACAATATACCAACTAACCCTGACATTTACATTGACAGTCTTAGCAACTTGCATCCGCTATATTCTACAGACCAGTATATACAATCATTGAAATCACTGGATTTATTGCTTCTTAGCTTTACTAGCTCTAGGTATGCCAGGCTTACTAGATTTGCCTTTTGGATCTCTGCTAAACTTAACAAAATAGTTGATATGGTAAACCCTAAGGCAAACTGTACTTCGTTTAAGCCACTCGACATCCATGCCAAACCCTAACATAGTTCTGCTTACCGCTAATCTCGGATCTTATGACTCCAATATCTTTAGGGTACCTTCTGACTGGAAAGGAGTTTCTCAGATTATATTTAAAAGTACTGGGCTTTCTTCCGCTCAAATCAATCAAAGAGACAATATAATGACTATCTCCATCAAGTCTGAGCCTAGCCTTCATAGACATATATCTCGCATTATTAAGATTAATCCACTCTTTCTCTTTGATTTCAAAGTCCTTCCTCCGTCGCTTTTTCCTCATTCTCCTGAAGTTACAAATGAAATCACTGAATTTGTAGGCGGAGACTTTGGATATATTATTTGGCATGATGCTAATTGTCTGATACATAATCCATCAAGCTTGCTTGAACTATGTTCTAAAATCTCTGATAATGGATGGGGTATCTTTAACCATCCTGATCGAAACTGTCTATATAAGGAAGCAAAAGCAGCTAAGAGCTTTGCTTATGTCAATAACTCCTTGCTTCATCAGCAAGTAGCATTTTATAGATCACAAAGAATGCCTAATAACTACGGGCTTTATGCTTGCAACTTCTTTATAAGATCTTTTAAGTCATTGTATTCGTCCCAGATACTTTGGCATTCATGGCTTATCGAGTATCTGCGATGGGTTCCACGAGATCAAATTAGTCTTCCTTATTGTCTTTTCCATCATCCTCTTCATCGCCCAGTCTCCTTGGGTGCATTTACTTGGACAAACAACTGTTTCGCCTTTAAACCACATTAGCCGTATGATTTCTACATTTATCAAGCGGTTCACTAAACTCAGGTTTGATGAGTATGAGTCAAATCTCTATTGTGACTTATTTTCAGCCGATCGTTTGCAACCCTCTTCTGTTTGCTCTAGTAAGGGTAACTTACGACGACAACTTGTGAGTCATATCCTTGACTACGTTTTAAGAGAGTCTCCCTCTCTTCTTGCCAAGACACGTTCACAGACCTTGCAAGAGCTATTTGTGTTTACTTTGATGAGAGGGAATATCATGACTTATTTTGAGGCTGGTGCTAATGATGGATTAACCCTATCCAATACGGCAGGTCTAATGTCATCTCTCAAGGCAAGCGGTATACTTGTAGAAGCTAATCCTTATCTTTACAATAGCCTAAGATTAAATCGCCCTTTTGATACCTGTCTTAATTATGCTCTTTCTAATCAAACAGGAAGTATCCTTGCATTTAATCCTGGAGAAGGCAGTACACTCTATGGTGCATTAATTGAAGGCAATGAAATGGCGGCCAATGTATCACCTGTTAAACAAGTCTTAGTACCTTCTCGCACTATCCCTGATATCTTTGATGAAGCCTCTCTCGATCACGTTGATTTCCTGAGTCTTGACATTGAGGGAGCAGAGCCTGAGGTTTTGAAACCGATTCTTGCGCCATCTTTTCATTGTGGTATCATAGAAGCAAATACAGAATCTGCATTTTCAGCATGCAAGTTGAAGCTCATTAAACTTGGTTATCAGTGTTACCGTTATCCATTTGCTCGTAATGAACTATTGGTTATTGGCCCTAATGCCATTGTTGATCTAACTCTATTGAAAATTCTTGACAACCAGTTTTCCTGCTAATTCTATGCGTCCTCTCCCTTCTCGTCTAATTTCTTTCTTTATTGCTCAATTATCTCACCCTCTGCGCATCCGTTTGTCACAAATTCGTCGCTGTAGATCAGTGCCGTCACTTAAGTCATTTCTCGAAAGTCATGCTGGAACAATATCTAATTGCCACTTGCGCTTATCAGTTGATTTGGGATGTAGTGCTTCACCTCGAAATCCATTCGGCGCACCTTATTGTAAAGGGCTCGACATCTCCTCTTCTGCGAATCCTGATGTTCTTATTTGCGATATCGTTCGAGAGCATCTTCCTTTTGATAATGAGGAGATTTCTTGTGTTACAGCCTTCGACTTCATTGAGCACATCCCCCGTGTTGTAGTTGAATCAGAAAGAACCAGTTTTCCTTTCGTTGACGTTATGAACGAGATTTATCGCGTATTGGCTCCAGGCGGCTTGTTTCTCTCTTACACTCCCGCCTATCCCTTTAAAGAAGCCTTCCAGGATCCTACGCATGTTAATATCATAACCGAGGATACTTTCCCGTTCTATTTCTCTTCTGGGCAATCTCTTGATGCTTCTGGGTATGGTTTTCTTTATGGCTTCGAAAACTACTTCGAGATTGTTGACCAAGCCTGGCATGGCTTTCGACTTGTAACTCTGCTGAGGAAGCCCCGCTAATCTGAGATTTAGCTTGCCCCCACTCCGGAATCTTTTGCTGCCTATTAACTGTCCTTATCAATGACTATCTCGAGATGTATTATCGCTTGCGACGGCGACTCGCGGGATATCAATCTTTGGTCTAACATCCCCTTCCTTCTTTCGGTTGAGCTTGAGCGCCGCGGCATCCAGTTGATTCGCGTCAACTTGCAGGCCCCTTGGTTGCTCCGACGTCTTTGGCGTTTCAGTCTCGGACCCCGTCACAAACTGCGCCACTGGCACACGAGTGTTGATTTTTTCCGCTCTTGGACCAATCACTGGCACACCACCCGATGCCTCAACCAGGCCGTCTGTCGTTACGCCTCACCGGATACCATCCTTATCAATTGTTCGATCAGTGCAGCCCCTACCCGTAGTTCCATCCCAGTGGTGCTGCTTAGTGATTGGAGCTATCACCATTACATCATTGAGCGCCTAGGCCGTCAGCCCGATCGCTCTGAGTGGTCTACGATACAGCGCGACAACGCTGCCATGGCCCGAGCCAGCCTGGTTGTGCTGCTGTTTCCAGAATCAGCTGCCCGTCTGCAGCGACAGATCCCCTCGGGAAGTTTCCGTTTCCTCGGCCACGTTATCAACGATCACCCCTTGGCTCCTCCGCCTCCCCCCCAGCCTCCTGCCTCCTCCCCTCATCGTCCATGGCGCCTGTTGTTCGTGGGTCGTTCACGTTACTTGCAAGGACTGGAGTTGTTGTTGCAAGCGCTCGCCCTACTCCCGGCTGTTCTGCCCGTGCAGCTAGATGTGATCGGGATCGAACCCCAGGGCGCTTCATCACAGCTCACCCAACACGTGCCCGTTCATTTCCATGGTTACCTTAACAAGGCCGACCCAGACCATCGACGGCTGTACTACGATCTCCTTAATCAGGCCGATCTGTTGATCAACGCCTCCAGCCTCTGGGCCGGCTTCTCCGCTACCGTTGAAGCCATGCATCGACGTACCGCCGTCCTCACGGCCCCTTACCCAGAATTTCAAGCGCTCTTCGGCAGCAATATCTCCTTCGGGGCCTATCTGGGAGAATATACTCCCTCCGCCCTAGCCGCTTGCATTCTTTCCCTGTTGACGGACCCAAGACTCTTAGCCGTGCAGCAACAATTTGCATTTGAGGCTGTGCAAGGGTTCACATGGGAGAGCTTCGTGGATCGTCTTCTTTCAGACCTTGGCTATTCCCCAGCGACGCCATCCGTCAGCATCTAAACCATCGACCATTTTAGATCCGTTCTAATGATACATATAAGCTCAAAATTTACGTTTATCACTTCCACACTCAATTCCGGTGCCACCCTTGAGCGGTGTCTCCGCAGTGTGGCGGGTCAAACATTTGCCAGCTTTGAGCATCTGATTGCTGACGGTGGTTCCAGCGATGACACTCTGAGGATTGTGGAGAGATTCTCCAAGCACTACCCCTTGCGCTTAGTCTGCTCTGAACCAGATACGGGTCTATACCAGGCCTGGAATCGAGCACTAGATCAAGCCCGCGGCCAGTGGATCTTATTCCTTGGTTCTGATGATTTCTTACTTTCAAGCGATATCCTTTCTTCTGTAGCTGAATCTATCAATAGCAACCCTTCTCTACTCGCCAAGCGATTCCTCTACGGTGACACTATTTCTGCAGACGAGCCCCCCGATTGGAAGGTTTACCGTCCCCAGACAACCTTGAATCGGCTGCGAGGGGTCACGGAGTACCCCACGAGTGTGTTCATCAATGCCCAGTTGTTCCAGCATGGTCATCGCTTCGATGAGAGCTATCGCATCTGCGCTGATCACAAGTTCTTTGTCGAGCATGATCTCTTCACCCATGGTGCTTACCTGCCTATCCCGATCATTTCTTTCCAGCAGGGAGGGATCAGTAGTAACTCTAATTTTGAACGTTTTCATTACCTAGAGCGTCGCCGTATGCTCGGCGAACTTGGGATCTCTAGGCCCTGGTTCACTGAGTGGTACTACTTTCTTCGCTCTCTCCCATCTCGTTCGCGCCCATCCTGAGCCCACCTCTCCCCAATGGCATCTGAGCATCCGTCTTGGAAGAGGAGTCGCCCCCTTTGGTTTCGTCTGCCGCGGTTGCTTCGCATTGGCTGGATCCTTGCCGCTGTGGGCGTTGGTCCATTGCAGCGCCGCTGGACACTCACCCCGGAGAAGATGCGCGCTCTGCTTCTGATTCGCGATCTCTATTCCCCCTTGCCTCCCTTTGTGGAGAGCCTTCTACAGCAAGGCATACTTGCCCAGCACATTTTGCTGTTGGATTCGGGATCCACCAACCCCGCCTGCCTTGCCACCCTCGCGACACTGGAGCAGAGAGGTTGCCGCTGGATTCGGCTTTCTCCGCAGGAGCAGAGCTTTGGGCCCTACGCCCCATGGCTCAGTCCCCAGCTGATTGCCTTGATTCGCAGTTGGCGTTACCCCTACCTAGTAAGCGATCCTGATCTTGCCTTTCCTGCCACTATTCCGGTTGACTGGCTGACCCAGCTGTTCGGCATGCTGAATAGGCACCGCGGCGTGCTTAAGGTCGCCCTACCTCTCATCACCAGCGACATCACGGTTCAGAACAGCGACGTCATCCAATCCCATGAGGCCGGCCTTAGTCGCCACCCGGCGTACCGCCTCTTATCCCATTTCCTGCTGGGCCATGGGTCAGAAGCTCGAATCTGCACCACCGATACAACCCTTGCCCTGTATCGCCCAGCACGGTTCTTCTCAACTTTCTCGATTCGCCTATCGTTGCGCTATGCCATCTCCCATCTCCCATGGTATGCTAAGTTTTGTGAAACTCCTGAGTACCGCTACTATCAATCCCATAAGTTGAGCCTGTTTGGAGAGTGGAGCAGCATCCAACAGGTATCTCCTTCATCCAATCGCGGCTAGCCTTTCCCATCTCTCCTCCTCCGTGGCTCTAACCCAGCGCAAGACAGTTGGCATTATCGACTACGGCACTGGAAATATTGCATCCTTAGATCAGGCTTTTGCGGAGATTGGCACATCCATCTGCCTGATTAAATCGCCTGAGCAGCTTGACCACCTCGATGCTGTTGTGTTGCCAGGGGTAGGTCACTTTGGGCCTTCTCGCCAAATGCTTCATTCCACTGGCCTTCAGCAGGCCCTCATCGATCTTTCTCGATCCGGTCTACCCACTCTAGGGATCTGCCTTGGCTTTCAGCTGCTTACCGCTTCTAGTGAAGAAGCTCCCGATTCCGAAGGCCTTGGTTTGCTTCCCCTGCGCACCGAGCGTATCAAGCCCTCCGATACCAAACTCCACAAGGTTCCGCATCTCGGCTGGAATACCCTTACAACGTCCGCCGATTTACCAAGGCTACTAGCCGGCATAGCCCCTTCTGATCTACTCTTTTATTTCGCGAACGCCTACGCGATTGCTCCGATTGCCAATCTCCATGTACCTCATGCTCTTTACCAGCACGAGCGCTCCTGGCTGGCGATGGTTGAGCAGGCCAACATCCACGCGGTACAATTTCATCCCGAAAAAAGCCGCAGTCAGGGCCTTCAAATCCTTCGCAACTTTCTAGCGAGCTGACCATGCTGCGTCCTCGGCTCATTGCAGCACTGCTTGTGGATGCCCAAATGCATCTGGTTAAAACTACATTGTTTGAGCAGCGTCACTACCTCGGAGATCCCCTGAATGCCGCCTATGTGTTCAGTGGCTTCGAGGTGGATGAGCTGTTAGTACTCGATATAGATGCCACACCCGATGGTCGGTCCATCCCTGCACCCTTCGTTGAGGCCCTATCTCGTTTTACCAGAGTTCCACTCACTATCGGGGGTGGCATCTCATCCCTTGAGCAGATCCATGATCTGCTTGCCCTTGGAGTGGAAAAACTAGCCCTCAGTTCTGTCCTTAGCCGCAATTTCTCATTCCTGCAGCAAGCTGCTGATCGCTTCGGCACCTCCACCATCTCTGTAGTGCTCAACGTTCAGCACCATGGCGTTGAGCAGCCTTTGGCCTGGTTTGGCCGCCCCAATCCAAGTACTGCAGGCCAACCCCTCTTGGAGCTTGCCTTAGCTTGTGAGCAGGCAGGTGCCGGCGAGTTGGTTCTCAACTCCATCGATCGCGATGGCCGCCGCACCGGTTTTGACGTGCCACTTCTTGCCACTCTAAACAGCCAGCTCACAATCCCCTTGGTGGCGCTTGGTGGCTGTGGCAATCACAATCATATCGCCGAGTTACTGGCCGCCTCTCCACTTTCGGGAGTTGCTGTTGGTAGTTTCTTTGTGTATGCACCAGGCACCCAAGAGGTGCTTCTGAACTACCCCCATACCAGCTCCTGGCTCGCCGAACAGCTTCCCCTCCTCCAGGGGGCCTGGTAATGACTACGTCGCATCAGCCATACCAGATTTGTGTTCGCTGCGTGATGGATACCAGCGACCCCGAGATCCGTTTCGACCGCCTGGGTATTTGCAACCACTGCAGCGACTTCCTTGCCACTCGTGTCCCAGTCACCGCCTATCAGCATCGCCAATCCCTTCAAGAAGATAGTGTTCTCCAGAACCTGTTCCAGGAGATCCGTTCCAGACGTGACGAACGGTCAGACCACGACGTGGTCGTGGGGGTAAGCGGCGGTGTTGACAGTTCCACGGTTGCCCTTCTCGCCCAGAAAGCTGGCCTCCGGGTGCTCGCTGTGCACATGGACAACGGCTGGGATACGCCAATTGCTATCCAGAATATCTTCAAGCTGATCCGCCTTCCAGGTATTTCTTATCACGCTGAGGTGTTGAACTGGAACGCTTTCAAGACTATCCAGCGTGCCTTCATCGAAGCCGGTGTTCCCGACATCGAGCTTCCCACCGATATTGCTATCCAGGCCGCGCTACATCGCGTTGCTGAGCAGCGCCGCATCTTTACCATCCTTAGTGGCGGTAACATTGCTAATGAGGGCATTCTTCCCCCGGCTTGGCTCTACAACGCTCGCGACAGCCGCTATGCCCAAGCCATTCTTGAGAAGGCGCGCGTTCCCCTCAGCCTTTATCGGCCCATCAATTTTGGTTTTCGTCGGGAGCTGCGTTGTCGGCTCGTCCATCGCATCCAAACCCTCTACCCCCTAAACCTTTTTCGTTACGACAAGGAAGCTGCTCGCCACAACCTCCAGCAGGCCATCGGATGGCAGAGCTATGGCGGCAAGCACTGTGAATCCACTTTCACACGCTTTACCCAACTGGTATATCTCCCCAAACGCCATCAGGTCGATTATCGCCGCGGCTATCTCTCGGCCGATATTTGTCTGGGCAAAGCCACCCGTGCCGAAGCATTGCAGCAACTACAATCTCCAGCTTGGTCCCAGATCAATGTTCAGCACGATCTAGCCTTTGTGGCTCGCAAGCTCGATTACACACCAGCCCAGCTTGATGCCACCATGCATTCCCCCCCGCGTTGGTATTCTGATTATCCCAATCGTGCGCGGCTCCTAGGTCTTGCCTACAACAGTTACCGGCTCCTAACGGGACGGCCTAAGGCCTCCAATTTCTAAGTGGTGAGCTCGTCTCATCCTGCACGGCAGCATGTATTGGGACTTTCTCTCTACGGCCCACAAGCTGCCAGTCATCGTGTCCGGCTCTCGCAGTTCAAGCCAGGCCTCCTCTCCGCTGGTATCAATCTGCAGATCCAGTCGCTGCTGGATGACGCCTACCTACAGCGCAGCTTCTCGGGCCGCCGACCCTCGCTCCGCCGCCTCCTAGATGCCTACGGCCGCCGTCTTCACAGCCTTCGCCAGGCCGATCGCTTTGATCTTGCGATCGTTTACGCCGAACTGCTGCCGTTCCTGCCGGGCTGGCTGGAGCGTCTTCTGCTTGAACTCCCCTTCATCTACGACTACGACGATGCCTTTTTCCTCAAGTACCGCTCCGGTCGTTTGAGGCTTCTTCAGCCTCTGCTTGGAGCCAAGGCTGATCGTCTGATGGCAGCGGCTGTTGCGGTAACCGCGGGAAATTCAGCCTTGGCTGCCTATGCTCGCCGTTTCAATAGCAACGTAACCATTTTGCCCTCGGTGGTTGATACTGTCGAGTATTGCCCAGCCGAGGTTCTCCAATTCGGTTCTTCCCTGAAGCCTTTTACCGTTGGCTGGATAGGCAGCCCCTCCACTGCCCCCTACCTGCAGCTCTTGGTGCATCCTCTGCAGCAGTTGGCCCGTGAATGTCCTGTACGGTTGGTGGTTGTGGGTGGACCAGCTCCGAGCATCCCCGGCGTGGATGTCGTTCCCCAGCCCTGGAGCTTGGAGCAGGAAGTGTCTTTGATTCAGCAGTTCGACGTGGGTGTGATGCCTCTTCCCGATTCCCCCTGGACTCGCGGAAAGTGCGCCTACAAGTTGATCCAGTGCATGGCCTGCGGCATTCCGGTGGTTGGCTCTAGCGTTGGAGCCAATGTGGATGCTGTGCCACCGGAGTGTGGTTTCCTGGCTGAGTCGTCTGAGCAGTGGTTGGACGCGTTTCGTCTACTTCTTGCTGATACCAACCTTCGACAGCAGATGGGTTCTGCCGCCCGTCTCTGGGTCGAGAAACGCTATTCCCTGCGGAGCGCCCTGCCGGTCTTCTCAGGTGTTATCCAGCGGGCTGTCGCTTCTCACCACTGATGTTTAGCTTCAATATCAACCCCTCACACCTTCACGATCGCCAATCGATCCGCCACACCATTTCCTTCATCGGGCAACCCTTCATCTGGCTTCAGTTCCGAGAGACGTGTTTGCCCCTCGGCTCTTGGATCTGGTAGTCAAGGCGGGCTAAACCTTTCCCATGCTTCCTTACCTGGTCTCCTGGAGCATCTTTGCCTACGCTGGCCTCGGTAGTCCCCGCCGAATTGCTACCACTACAGTGCTGGCTCTTGCCATCTTTCTCACACTCTTGATTGGCCTGCGTGAGGAGGTGGGCGGCGACTGGTTCAACTACTTTCCCTATCTTGAGCGCTCCATCGGGATCCCTTTCGCTGAGGTCTTCCAGGAAGATGAGCCTGGCTATGGCCTTCTTAACTGGA
>Ga0164293_10003194_pt1 | contig 13979 bp, 11 predicted proteins | sample GEODES118metaG_FD_111487 | JGI IMG/M metagenome (GOLD analysis project Ga0164293, IMG submission 111487) | Eutrophic lake water microbial communities from Lake Mendota, Wisconsin, USA - GEODES118 metaG | ecosystem: Environmental > Aquatic > Freshwater > Lake | place: USA: Lake Mendota...
AAACTGTGCGAATACAGCAGTCCCAGCTCCAAGGTGCCCCACGGGAAAGCATGCTGGCCGTGCAAAGACCCGCCCAAGACGGCGCCGCTTCCGTCGGGTGCGCTGCCCCCTCCGCCGGCCAGGGCCATGCCTTCCAGCCGAAGGCGGCCGACGGTGCCCAGGGGAAGGGAGGTGCCCACTTGACCGCCCAGGGCAATGTACCCGGCGCGAATGCCGCCCACGGCCCCCACCACGCTCCCGCCTATGTAGAAGCGGGAAGTAGGGCCCAGGTGGACATCCAACGCCGTGCGGTGCAGCACCAAAGGAACCTCGCCGGGTTCCGGCAAGGCATACAACGATCCGCGGGGGGTTACCCCGAGGGTCTTCCAGGATGGAGCCGAGGAAGGAGATGCTTGCCCGTGGGCCGCATAAGGAACCAAAAGCCCCAAGAATCCCGCGAAAATCCAGGCCCTCAAGACCGGGGTGTGCCCGCTCCGCAGGAGGGGATTAGCCGCCCGCATACCGACCCCGCTGCGGTTTGCCCAGTTGGTAGGAGGCGCCCCAGGTCACAAAGATGGGGGAGAAGATCAGTTGGGCTTGGAGGTTGGGGGCAATGCGGTAGGAAATGTCCAAACCGGCCATGGGGTTCAAGTCGGTTTTGAACAGGTAGGTTTCCCGAATCCACCGCGGGATGGACTGCGCAAAATACAGGCGACCGTCGTACCCGTAATTGATGCCGGCCCCAGCCGCCACCGTCCACCGCTTGCTTTCCACCCAATTTCGTCGAAAGGCCACCAAATGGCACCGTTCGCTGTAGGTGTTGATAAAGGAAAAGTATGCAATGCTCTTGTAGGTGGCTCCGTACAAGTGGGTGTATCCAATGTCTTGGTACGGCCAGTAGTGGGACCTCCAGGGATGGTACAGCACGGAGGGTTTTGGAGTGCTCCCGTACACCCGTTGGAGCAACGAGGGGGCTGCCTTGGGCCGGGCAGCGGGGAAGTCGTTCTGCGCCCACAGCGGGGCGGAAATCCCCAACAGAACTACCCAAAAGCCCCACAGGGCGCGGCGCTCAATGCCCATTGGGTTGGTATTCGGGAACAAATAGGGCAACAGCCTCCATGAGTCCAACGAGGTTTTGCTCCTCCAAGGACCGGTGGATATGGTCCCAGCGCTCTTGGAAGTAGGCCGGATCCAAGGCGTTGGCTTTGGCAATGTAAATTTTGGGGTGGTGGGTAGGCAGGGTGTTCTCGTTGTCTGCCAGCAACTCCTCGTACAGCTTTTCGCCCGGACGAAGCCCCACTTCTCGGATCTCGATGTCCAACCCCGGGCGCAATCCGCTGAGCTGAATCATTTGGACGGCCAAATCGTAAATGCGGACGGGCTCGCCCATGTCGAACACATACAATTCGCCTCCTTGGCCCATAAAACCGGCCTCCAAGACCAACCGAACGGCTTCGGGGATGGTCATGAAATAACGGGTAACCTCTTTGTGGGTAACGGTTAGAGGTCCACCGGCTGCCAGCTGTTTTTGGAACAAGGGAATGACGCTGCCGTTGCTGCCCAGCACGTTGCCAAAACGGGTGGTGACAAAGCGCGTTCGGTTATCCGGATGGTTGTTCTCCGCTTGCACCACCAATTCAGAAATGCGTTTGGAAGCCCCCATCACGTTGGTGGGGTTGACGGCCTTGTCGGTAGAGACCATCACAAAGGCCTCGCAGCCGTGCTCCCGGGCCAGCCGGGCGACTACCGCGGTGCCCAAGCAGTTGGTACGGATGGCTTCTTCCGGATGGGCCTCCATCAGCGGCACGTGTTTGTAGGCCGCGGCGTGGAAAACCACATCGGGTTGAAAGGCAGAAAAAATCCACTGCATGCGGGGTTCATTCACCACATCGGCCACCAAGGGAATAAACGCGGGCAACGCCGCAAACTCTTGATTCAATTGGTACAAGGGCGTTTCGGCCTGGTCCACTGCCACCACCCGGGCAGGTTTCTGGGCCAAAACCTGGCGCACCAATTCCGAGCCGATGGACCCCGCGGCCCCCGTAATCAAAATCGTTTTGCCTTCCACAAAGGAATGGAGCAATTTGCTGCTCAAGAAGATCGGTTCCCGCCCCAGCAAATCTTCCAAGCTCACCGAACGCAACTGGGTGGCGGTCAGTCCTCCGTTTACCCATTTGCCAATGGGCGGCACGCGCTTGACCTCCAATCCCAAAGCCAAAGCCCTTTCCGTTAGACTGCGCACCCGGTTTTGCGAAATATTTTTGACGGCCAAGACCACGCGTTGCACGTTGTTGTCTGCCAGGAATCCCGGCTCCAGGGCAAATTCCGACGACAGGATTGGCAATCCGTTGATGGTCTTCCCCAACTTGTTGGGATTGTCTTCCAAAAAGGCCACGGCATACCCCTCCGAGCGTCGGTCGCTTTCAATGGCCTCTTTGGCACTTTGCCCCATGTTCCCGGCACCGAAGATCAGAATACCGATGCCGTTCTTTTTGGTGTAGGTAAGATGGATGGACTGGAACACACTCCGCACCGTGATTCGAAAACCCACGCTTGCGGTTAGGAAGAACAAACAGGTTAAAATCAATTCGCCTTGGCTGAAGACGAAGGCATCGTGGTGTTGCCACAAGGCGAATTCGCGGATTCCTAAGAGCACGAATAAAGCAAAGACCGTGACCTTGGCCAACCGGAAAAAATCCACGCTTCCGCTCAACCGGATGACCCCGGTATGGGATTTGAAAAGCAAAAATCCCAGGGCAAAAACACCGATATAAACCCCAAATCGCCCCATCATAATGGGGGCGGGCAGTACGTTTTCGGTAAAGAAGTACTTCACCCATTGCGAGAAGGCAAAGGACACAGCCATCAAGAACAGATCCACTCCAAAAATGGACCATTTGGACAAGAACCGTTCGGAATAGCGACCGAGCAAGTTTCGGAGCAGTCGCAAAAGTTGTCGACTCATTGTATAATTCAGGGTGGATTGGCTTGAACAAAGGTAAAGGTTCTTTGGCCAGTTTGGCAGGTTGTGGGCTTGAATAATTCCACATGAGAAAGGTTAGCGGAAAATCGCACGGCCCTTGCGGAGGACGCGGTGCGCAGGAGAATCAGTACCTTCGCCCGGTGAATCCAAACCCTCCTCGCACTCCTGATGTCCCCGCGGTGCAGCGGACCGTCGCCTACCCCAATACCGTCGCCGGCGTATACGAGGTGCTGGAGCGTTCTTTTGGAGGCGTTCACTACGTGCACACCGTGCTGGACCAGGTCCTGCGCGCCAACAAAAAATGGGGCGCACGGGATCGGGCTTTTGTGGCCGAGCACGCCTACGAAATGGTGCGGCACTGGCGCAAACTCTGGGCCCTGGACGCTTGGTTGCAGGGCGACAAACCCCTGAAGGCCGAACCCAGCTTGAAACGAAAGGACATCAAGCGCCTGTTTTGGGTGTATTGGTTGGTCATTCGGGGCGAAGAATTGCCCCCCTGGGTGGAACACGGCTTGGTGCTGGAAGAGGGGGCGCGAGACGCCGCCTTGGCGGCGTCTCGCGCATGGCCGCTGGAGTGGTCGGCCTCCTATGCCCCCTGGTTTGTAGAGCGTGTAACCGCCGAGGTGGGAGAAGCGAAATGGTCCAAATTGGCCGTTGCCCTGAATGCCCCGACGTCGGTGATTTTGCGGGCCAATACCCTGCGCGCCACCCGGGAAGAGGTCCAGCAACACCTCCTAACGGAAGGAATCCATACGGAAATCAGCGACGTAGCCGACACCGCATTGCGCGTGGTGGGCCGACCCAACCTCATGAAGACCGCCTCTTTTTTGCGGGGCGAATTTGAAGTGCAAGACGGTGGAAGCCAATTGATTGCCTCGTTTCTGCACGCAAAACCGGGCATGAAAATTCTGGACGCCTGCAGCGGGGCCGGAGGCAAGACCCTCCAGTTGGCCGCCGAAGCCGGAAACACCGCGGAAATCATTGCCATGGACGTCGAGCCGTTCAAGTTAAAGGAGTTGGAGAAACGCGCCGAGCGCGCCGGTGTTCGGTGCATCCGGACCGCACCCATCAAAACCGCCCGCGACGTCCAACGCCTGTCCGAATGGGCCGACGCCCTGCTGTTGGACGTGCCCTGCTCCGGGACCGGGGTCATCCGGCGGGACGTGGATACCAAATGGAAATTAAAACCAGAGCACCTCGAACGCACCCTGGACACCCAGGCGCAAATTTTGCGGACCTATCCGGACGCCTTGAAAGTGGGCGGCACCCTGGTGTACGCCACCTGCAGCATCCTCCCATCGGAAAACGAACGGCAAATCGAGCGTTTCCTGGCGGAATTCCCCGGAAAATTCACATTGATCGAACAGAAGACCATCGACCCCTACCACCCCGATTCCGACGGCTATTTTGTGGCCGTGCTGGAAAAGGTGAAGGCTTAAGCGGTGGTATGCTTCATGCGCAGGCAGAAGCGCGCGCGGAGACGCTGACGATTGCGTGCGCGCCAGCGAATGTTTTGACGTACGCGGAGACGCGGGTCCAAGCGGACGAAATCATAAAAAATGAAAAGGGGGAAGGTCCTGCCGAGGGCAGCGTGGGCGAATTTTACTGCCAGCGAAGGCGGCGCACTTGGATGTCTCCACCCACTTGGATTTTCACCATGTAGACGCCGGGCGTCAGCTGGGTAGCGATTTCCAAATCTTGCTGGGAATTGCTCAAAGAGCGACGGAAAGTGGCAACGCGTTTTCCGAGAACGTCGGTGATTTCGATCAGGGCGTCGCCTTGGGACAATGCGCTCTCCGTGTGGAGGACGATGGCTCCATCGCGCTGATAGAGCGTCCATTCCGGCATGCCGTCGGCCAGGGCAGGGAGGGCCGTGAGGCCAGCTGCGCCGAGGAGGAGGGCAAAGAGGAAGTTTTTCATCGTCCTACGAAGGTACGGATTTCTTTTTGAAACTTGCAAATAGAATGCCAGACCGTCGTTTCATTTGCAACAAACAGGGAATGAAGCCGCTGGAAGTAAATTTTCGCTAGAAAAAAAGAGATGGGAGCACACGACAGTCGGGATCTGCAGATTCCAAGTCCGTTGAAAAAAGGCGATTGGGTGGCGTTGGTTTCGCCTGCGCGTTGGCTTACCGACGAACGATTTTTGCCCGCCGAAGCCTGGCTGGAAGGCCTTGGCCTCAAGGCCGTGCGCGCTCCCCATTGGAACAGCCGGCAGGGGCAACTCGCCGGCACCGACGCCGAGCGGGCGTCGGACCTGCAGTGGGCCTTGGACCATCCGGAAGTGCGCGCCATTTGGTGCGCCCGAGGCGGTTATGGCTCTGCACGCATGGTCGATGGGGTCGATTGGACCGCTTTGACGCGCAACCCCAAGTGGATCATCGGGTACTCCGACCCAACCGTCTTGTTGATGTCCGCTTGGAACACCCGCGTGGCGTCGGTTCATGCGACAATGCCGGTGAATGTGGCGACCAATACGGCGGATGCGATGGGGAGTTTGGAGGCCGTTTTGTTCGGCACGTGGCGGAATAGGCGGTGGGAGGTAGGCCGCCCCGCAGGGGCGGCCGGAGCCGCATGGCGCGAAGGCGTGGCCCAAGGACCGCTCGTGGGAGGCAATCTCAGTGTGCTGTATAGTCTGCTGGGGTCGAAGACCTTCCCGGATTTGCGCGGTTGCATCCTTTTCTTGGAAGATTTGGACGAATACGTGTACCACATCGACCGGATGATGGTCGGGCTGCGTCGGGCCGGGGTGCTCGACGGCGTTGTCGGGGTGATCGTCGGGGGTTTTACCGACATACACGACCATGAAGTGCCTTTCGGTCGAGAGGTGTTGGAGGTGGTTTTGGAGCAGTTCGACGGGATTCCGGTGGCATGTGGTTTCCCGATGGGGCATATCGACGGGAATGAGGCGTTTGTGGTGGGTTCTACCCTTAAGCTTGAAATTGACAAAAATGCGGCCGTCGCTTTTTTGGTGGATTAAACGTTTGCATTTGCGCGGTCTAAATTTTTGTTAATCAATAAGTTGTAAATTCTTTATCCGTTTAACGCTTATAGACGTTTAGAACCGGATCGCGGCAAATTCGGGGCAGACATTTGCCTCATGAAACAGTCGAAAACCCCTCCCTGGGAACCGCTGGATGGAGACAAGCCATGGCCTCGCTCGTCCGGTTATCGGAAAGAATTTGGCAAGACCGCAGAGGACTTGGTCTCGGATTGGCTCATTGCACACGGCTACATTATTTTGGAGCGAAATTGGCGCTGGCATCGTTTTGAGCTGGACATCGTGGCGAGGCGTGAATCCCGGAGGGTGGTTGTTGAGGTGAAGGGGCGCTCGCGGATAACCTGGGACCCTTCCGACCCAGAGTCCGTCATTCGGGCTTGTTTGACCCGTCAGCAGGAGAACCGCATACGGTGTGCTTTGGATGCCTGGGCACGGTACAAAAAGCTAAAGGTTCCCATCGGCATATACTTGGCAGTCGTGATTCACGGTGAAATCCAGTGGTACTTGATTGACGATGGTTAGCGACCTGTAAGCTTTTTAGGTGGTGTATCTTTGTGAAATCATGAAACGAATCCCGAAGCGCACCACAGTCACTGCGGCACTCCCTTACGCCAATGGACCTATCCACATCGGTCATTTAGCTGGTTGTTATCTGCCAGCCGACATTTACGTGCGGTATTTGAGAATGCGTGGCCGGGAGGTGGCCTTTATTTGCGGCTCCGACGAGCACGGGATGGCTATTACGGTGAAAGCGCGGAAGGAAGGAACAACCCCGCAAGCCATTGTAGATCAATACCATGCGTTGATGGGGAAAGCCTTCGAGGATTTTGGTATTTCGTTTGACATTTATTCGCGGACTTCATCGGATTTGCATCGCGAAGTGGCCCAGGGTTTCTTCAAGAATTTGTACGACAAAGGGGTCTTTGAGGCCAGAGAAACGTTGCAGTATTTTGACCCCGAAGCCCAGCAATTTTTGGCAGATCGGACGATTGTAGGAACATGCCCAAAATGTGCAAACGATGAGGCTTATGGAGATCAGTGCGAGAAGTGTGGAAGTACGCTGAGTCCCACGGAGTTGATCAATCCTCGGAGCACCCTGTCTGGAGCTGCCCCTGAATTGCGGCCTACGACCAATTGGTTTTTGCCGTTGGATGCGCTAGCTCCGAAGATTCGGGAGTACATCGAATCCCATTCAGATTGGAAACCAACGGTGTATGGCCAATGCAAGAGTTGGTTGGATGCCGGAGAGGGTTTGCAAGCCAGGAGCATGACCCGCGATTTGGATTGGGGAGTTCCTGTGCCTGTCGAAGTCGCGGAGGGTAAGGTTTTGTATGTGTGGTTTGATGCTCCTTTGGGGTACATCACGGCAACCCAAGAGCTTTTTGGAGCGGATTGGGAAAAGTGGTGGAAGTCGGAGGATACGGACATTGTTCACTTCATTGGCAAGGACAACATCGTTTTCCATTGCATTATTTTCCCGTCCATTTTAATGGAGCACGGAGGGTATCAATTGCCTGCGGAGGTACCGGCCAATGAGTTTTTGAATTTGGAAGGCAAGAAGTTGTCGACGTCGAAGAACTGGGCGGTTTGGCTGCACGAGTATTTGGAAGATTTTCCAGGCAAGCAGGATGAACTTCGGTATGTCTTGTGTGCGACCATGCCGGAGGCCAAGGACAATGATTTTACGTGGGCAGATTTTCAAACCCGTGTGAATTCGGAACTGGTTGCGGTTTTGGGAAATTTGGTGAATCGCGTGGTGGTTTTGAATCACAAATACTACAATGGAGTGGCTCCGGCCATTCGCACCGTTTTGAGTGAGGAAGATCAGGCGATTATGCAAGCCATAGGGGTTCAGCGCGCGGCTGTAGAGTCTTCTTTGGAATCGTATCGGTTCCGGGATGCTCTTTCGGAGGCAATGCAATTGGCGCGTCTGGGAAATAAGTACCTGGCGGATCAAGAACCTTGGAAGTTGATCAAAACCGATGCAGAACGAACCGAAACGGTTTTGGCGGTTGCTACTCAGGTGGTGGCTGCGTTGGGAAGTTTGATGGAACCTTTTTTGCCATCGTCGGCTGAAAAAATCCGCAAGATGATGGGTTTGGAGCAGGCCAATTGGTCAGCTTTGGACGGCGGTGTTCTGGTGTCTGCGGGTCATCCTTTGGGGACGCCGGAATTGCTCTTTGACAAAGTGGAAGAAGATGCCGTGGAGCGGCAGCGCGCGAAGCTTGCGGAGCGCGCTGCTCCGACTGCATCAAATGAGGGAGCGAATAAAGGGGTGGTTTTGGATGCATTGAAGCCCGAAATCCAGTTCGATCAGTTTGCTGGATTGGATTTGCGTGTTGCGCGTATTGTTGCCGCTGAGCGCGTTCCGAAAGCGGATAAGTTATTGAAATTGACCGTGGATGCGGGCATTGACGTCCGGACAGTTTTGAGTGGGATTGCCGAACATTTCCAGCCCGAAGATGTGGTTGGTCGGGATGTCCTTTTGTTGGCCAATTTGGCCCCGCGCATGATGCGCGGTATTGCTTCGGAAGGAATGCTTCTTATGGCAGAGGATCCGGCAACGGGGCGTTTGGACTTTGTTGCCCCGGGGGCGGGTATGCCCGTCGGGTCAACGGTTCGTTAGCAGCTTTGCGTCTACTAGCGCGGACGAGGTTTATCTCCGGGATATGGTTAGGAGGATTGGCTTAAGTTGGAGCCCACTGGTCCAAAAACTACCAACCAAGGCGAGCGTAAAGGCCAACCAGAAGGGCATGATTTCAGGATGGCTTGTTAGGATGTAGCCGGTAAGAAAGAGGGTAAATCCAGCCAGTGAATTTCCCCAAGTGGGATTGACGGGGTGGCGGTACAAACGAGGAATTTTTTTTGGTTGTTTTTCAGGCCCGACAAAAAGCAGTTTTGTAGCCTGCGAAAAAGGCATTTCGCGGAAGTTTTGAAGAAGTCGAGCCGCAAAGAATACCGAGACGTAAATGGGGTCGGGTTGTTCGATGGGCCGGATGGAATTTCAAAAAGGGGAATGTGTTACCTTCGGCGATATGGCAAGTATGCAATTGAGGAGGACCTTTTTCATGGCCTTGGTGGTATTGGTTTTTGCGGAAACCTCTTTGGTCTATGGTGAAAAAGGATTGGGTTTCCCGACCGTTTTTGAAACGTCGGGAGGAACGAAAACGGCCACGTACGAAGAAGTCATTCGGTATTACCAGGGGTTGGCTGCGGCTTATCCAAGAACCATGCGATGGGAGAGCATTGGGAAGGAAACCGACGCCGGATTTCCCTTGCATGCGGCTATCGTTTCCTTGGAGGGTGATTTGGATCCATCGGCATGGAAAAGCCAGGGGAAACTAGTGGTTTTGATCAACAACGGCATTCACCCCGGGGAACCGGATGGTATCGATGCCAGCATGATGTTGGTGCGCAATGTGTTGACGGGAATGTCGACCTTGCCTCCCAATACGGTATTGGTGGTGATTCCGGTGTTCAACATCGGCGGAATGCGGGAGCGCAGTGCCTTTTCTCGGGTGGATCAAAACGGTCCGGAGGAATTTGGAGCCCGGGGGAATAGCCAAAACTTGGATTTGAATCGGGATTTTATGAAGGTCGATGCCCTAGAGACCCGGGCTTTGGTGGGGTTGATTGAGTCGGTAGATCCGGATTTGTTGATTGATAATCATGTGAGCAATGGTGCGGACTACCAACATGTGATGACCTTGTTGACCACGCAGTCGGATAAATTGGGCGGACCGATGGGCGCGCTGTTGCGGGAGAAAATGGACGGGGCGATTTACCAAAAAATGCAGAAGCGCGGCTGGGACATGGTGCCTTATGTGAATCATTGGGGGCATACCCCCGAAGAGGGCTGGGATGTGTTTTTGGAGGGCGCACGGTTTTTATCGGGCTATGCGGCCATTCGCGGGACGTTTGCTTATGTACCGGAAACGCACATGCTGAAACCGTATAAGGATCGGGTGTATGCGACTTTGGCGTTGAACGAGGAATTGATCGGGCTATATGGCGGGATGCGCCAGGAGGTCAAGGCGGCGCGCGAGGGACAACGGAATTATTGGGCGCAGCAGTCCAGGGTGCCGGTGGATTGGAAAGTGGACTCGTTGGCCAATGCGGTTGGTTTTGAAGGGTATCGTTCCGGGTACAAACCCTCGGAAGTGTCTGGACATCCTCGGTTGTATTACGACCGGTCCAAGCCGTATTCTACCAAGGTGGGTTATTCGGATAGGGCAAAAGCGGTTTCGTGGGCCTGGGTGCCCGAGGTGTGGGCGGTTTCAGGGGGATGGCACGACGCCGTGGAACGGTTGGATGTACACGGGGTGACAAAGCGCCGGGTGCAGCGGGATACGGTGGTGCGGGCCGAGGTCTCTTGGGTGCGGTCGTATTCGGTGAGTCCACAGCCCTATGAGGGGCATTTTATGCTCAAGAATGTGGTGGTGGAGCGGGACACCGTTTCTGTGACGTTGCGAGCGGGAGATTATTTGATTTCATCGCGGCAACCCCAGCGTCGGTATTTGGCGGAGGCTTTGGAGCCGACGGCCCCGGATGGGTTTTTGGTGTGGGGATTTTTCAATTCGATTCTGCAGCAAAAAGAGGGGTACAGCGACTATGTATTTGAGGATACGGCTGCGGAGTGGTTGAGGGATAATCCAGCTGTTCGGGCAGAATTGGAGGCCAAGAAAAAGGCGGACCCTGCGTTTGCCGCGAACGGTGGTGCGCAGTTGCGCTGGGTATTTGAACACTCGCCTTATTTTGAGACGCGTTACCAGCGGGTGCCGGTGTTTAAGATCGTCTCACCGTAAAAAGTTCCCAGTGGTATTCGAGGTCTTTGTTGATTGCCCGGAGTTTGTGAAGCCATGTTTGAAATTCTACCATGGGCATTTCATCCAATTGGGCCCATTCCGTTGAAGAGGATTCGCTGGATCGGAAGGGGGGCAATTTCAGAGGTTGGGGCGAGAAAATGAAGTAGATTTTATCGAGTTTTTCGGTTAGTTCTCCATTGGAACTTGCTAAGTCGGCCACGATGCTATAAGGGGACTTGCTGTGTTGGGAACCCCCATCAAACAACCAAACTTGTTCGTTGGCTTCGAAATAGGGTTCGGATAAAATTCGCAATTGTTCATTGTTTACTGGAAAGACCAATTGGCTTTTGTTCGCAACGACATCATCCAAGAAAACATAAAGGTAACCGCTTCGACCGGCTTGAAATTGAACCAAGAAATCTTGACCGTGGATGAATTGATTGGTTACGCAGGATTCTTTTGGGCAGGTGGCCAATTTGGCGGTGAAAGTGGGTTCTCGGTGTTCCAATGCCGTTGCAGCACCGTGTACCAGTGCTTCCACCCAGAGTTTTCCTTGAGCGTCTGAATAGGTTTTTGTCTTTGGGGGTTCGGTGTCACGCAGGTATTCGCCGTTTAGAATGGACTCGGAACTAAACAAGTAGAGTTGTTTGTTTTCTTGCGGTTTATCGGAGTTGGATGACAAGAGATACGTGGAGTTTCCTTGAATAAGGACTTCTCCAAACTGGTCTTTTACAGCTTGAACCTTAGCCATCCGAATGGCCATCTCCTTATTTTCTGCCAAAGTCAAGTCATCCCGCACCATGAAGGTGTAGGTTCCTTTGACGTTGAATACTTTTTGGGCAAAAAGGACAGTGCTGCTCACAAGGAGCAGCACTGCAAGAGGGAGACGCATAATGGGAGAGTTTTACTTTTGAAGCTCAGGGTTCAAGTAGCGCTCATATTTCGTGCGCATTTCATCGGATTCCCATTGCAATTGGGCTTTCATTTCAGCCAGAATCTGGTTTTTTACCATTTCGTAGTTGTAACCGATCAGCATTTGAACTTCGTAGTTTCCGTTACTCAATTGACGGTACGATTGAAACAATGGGGTCACCATGCCTAGTCGCTTAGAAACTTTGTTGACCGACACCATGATGGAGTTTGTTATAGAGACTGCTTCTTCGTTGCTCAATTGGTTGTTGGCAACATCCGATTCAACGACATTTTTCATGTTGGACTCAATGAGAGCGACCAGGTTGTTTTTTGCCATTTCAATGGCTTGCATGGAAGAGGCCTGTTGGTTTTGGCCAACCGCCGAGCCATTGGCAACAATCCAACGAGGCAGGCCTTTGTCATCCACTTCGCTTTGCTTCGCATAAGCGGCATTCAACTGATTCTCCAAAGGTGGGTTTCCTGGAAATACGACGTAGCCTTGTTTTTCGTAACGACGGGCTTCTTTGCGGGCGGTTTTACCAGCCTTTCCAAAGTCGAATTTCTTTTGATAATCGAATGGTTTTTTACTTCCGCATGCGGTTAACAATACGGCTGAGAAAGCAAAAAGGAGGAGTTTTTTAGCGGCGTTCATAGGGGTTTAGTATTGATTTTTGTTGGGTTAAAATACAAAATTTTCACTTCCGGTGATTTGCGGATTTTGGTCGCGCGAGAAAAGTTCCCGGGCTTTGTAGGGAATGCCGCTTTGCTGATCCAAAAGAAATTGACGCAATTCCCCGGTTGTAACGGCTTGGTTTTTGTCGGCGTCGGCACCACCACTTAATCCTTTCAGAAGGTAATAGGTGAAGAGACCGTGTCGTTTGTCGTCGTACCAACTGGCCACTTCGTTGTCGCCGGATGCTGTCAGGATAACTTGGTTTGGCTTCTGTTGTGCGATGGGCTTCAGTTTAATGGCCAAAGAAGAAGCGCCTTTAATGAGGTTGCCTCCAGTATTTGTAGTGCCGGAAAAACAAGCATCCACGGCAAATGTGGTTTTGACTGGGTTGAGAGAGGCAATGGTTTCAATAAATTGACTCAGGCGAAGAGCAGTCAGTTCCAGTTTGTCCGGATTTGCATCGACGGGAAGTAAGAAGCTTTCGCCACTGTTTATACCGGGTGCACCGTGTCCGGAGTAGTAAACGAAGAGTTCCGTAATTCCTGGCTTTACCACATCGTGCAGACGGCCTTTTACGGTACCGTCGCCGAGCACAACTTTCCAGTCCGACAGGGTTGCATTTTCCAGCAGAATGATATTTCCCGGTTTGTACCCTTGATGGTGAATGAGGAATTCCTTAACGGAGAAGGCGTCGTTGATGGCATATTCGACAGCGGGAATGCCCCATTTGTAGTTTTTATTGCCAATGACGAGAGCAACTGCGTTCTCTCGAATGGGTCGGCCAGGCGTAGGGGTGAATTTCAGATCGTCGAGCGTATTTGCATTGCTTACACCGGCATCTTTTTTAAAGAACAATTCGGTGAGGCCTTTTTGTTGGGTGTTGATCACCAACCCGAGGTCTTGGGGGAGGCCAAATGTTTCTTGGTTTTCTGTTTTAATGGCCAGCGATACAGGAAATGCATTGGTTAAATCGTTGCAATAGGCCTGAAAAGTGAAGTCTTTGAAGGATCCAGGGCTCATGGCACCCAAGGAAACAATTAAGCTGTTGTCGATGGAATTAAGAATGACAACCCCGGTTCCAGCATTGATTTTCGCATTAACCTGATTGGCCGTTCCTTCCCCTTGGTTGCCCAGTCGTACCGTTATAGATACGACGGAACCTGGTGTGATAACGGAGCGCCCCTCGACGTCGGCAACGGCTACATCGCGAAATTGAACGTCAGGTTTCCGGAACGCCCTGGTTTCCAATTTCAAAGTAATGGGGGCGGCACTAAAGCCTGCACCATCGGTTATTTTGAAACGAAGGGTGTTGTTCGAATCGGTGAGATTGAGAGGGCCGGTCAACGCAATGAAGACGTCTTTGGTTTCACCGGGCTTGAGTTGGTCCAAAAATCCGATCAATCCGCTGCTTGCGAAACTCGATTCGCCTGTCAATACCAGCATTCGTGAAGACCCCTGGCCTTTGTTGGCAAGGGTGAATCGGATTTGAGCCGATTCTCCAGCAGAGAGTATTTGGTCTTCGTCGTGGTCTTCGAATTGGACGGCCACTACTTCAAGGGACGGGGGCAAGTCGGTACTCAAAGCCCCACCGGATAGAGGAATGTGTTTTCCGAAGGGGAGTGCCATG
>Ga0164293_10003198_pt1 | contig 13967 bp, 13 predicted proteins | sample GEODES118metaG_FD_111487 | JGI IMG/M metagenome (GOLD analysis project Ga0164293, IMG submission 111487) | Eutrophic lake water microbial communities from Lake Mendota, Wisconsin, USA - GEODES118 metaG | ecosystem: Environmental > Aquatic > Freshwater > Lake | place: USA: Lake Mendota...
CAATACGTGGTGGGTCATATTCCCAGCCGTTGATTTCTCATTAGCTAAAGAGTGAGTAACTGGATTTTTTAAATACTTTTTAACAAGTGAATCCACATCTTTATCTAATGTGGCGCTAAACAGCATTCGCTGGCCACCAGGCTTAGTTAAATCCAATATCCTTTTAACATCTGGTAAAAAACCCATATCTGCCATTTGATCTGCTTCATCTAAAACAGTTATCTCAATATCATCTAACTTAATATGCTTTTTTTGGATTAAATCAATTAATCTACCAGGGGTTGCCACCACAATTGGCACACCACGTTTTAAAGATTGAATTTGTTTTGAGTAAGAAAGTCCACCTGCGACAACCTGTGAATTTAAATTAACTGATCGTGAAAGGGGCGCAATCACATCACTGATCTGCATAGCAAGCTCTCTAGTTGGCGATAAAACCAATGCGAGAGGTCTCATAGAGGCAGCAGTTCTGCCAGCGAGTCTGGTCATCAATGCCAAACCAAAGGCAAGTGTTTTTCCAGAACCAGTCTGACCCCGACCTAAAATATCTTTGCCAGCAATTGCATCAGGCAATGTTGCTTTTTGAATTGGGAATGGCTTTTCGATTCCAGAGGTATGCAACACCTTGGTAAGCGCAGCGTTAACGCCTAAATCTTTAAATGACATAATTTAACCTTACAGGAGTCGATAGGAAACTTTTCACACTAAAAAAATAAGAGTCACATAGCATTTGTAAATAGTAATCTACTTACAATACTCGATATTTTGCTGTTTCCACAACTTTATTGATTATTCGCATGTTTGGTAGGCTATTTCAATGTCGAAATTTTGTTTAAATTATGAAAGTCGTGCTGCTTAATGAAACAGTTACTCCCAAATGAACCATTATTTGAATTAGCTATTAACAAATTGGTTGTGGAATCTTCAGCAAACCCTCTTTATCACTTAAATCATAGGGAATACTATCAATCAATTTTCAAGCAAAGTTTCAAAAACGACTACTCCGTAGTCATCATCGATGAATATGGTGAACCAGTTGTAGGAATTCTTGCACACGAATACATAGATAGCACAACAAATACATCTAAAATCAGTTATTTGGGTCAACACGCGTTACTAATGTGGGATGATAAATTTCAACAGCACGTTTTGAATAATGCCATGAAGTTTCTATTTGACTTTTGTGTTGGACAAGGTTTACCAAAATTGCTAAAAACATCAGATTTTGTTTTTAAAATTTATGGTGGATTTATCAAGAATTTGGATACAATTTTAATAGATAAATTGCTTGGTCAAGCAAGCAAATCTTTTTTAGATTACGAAAAAGTTGTCGACGTAAATCAAAATTATGACACTTTAGTGAGCGGCCTTTCTAAAAGCGTACGAGCTGCTTTAAAAAAAGAACTTTTGCTTAAGACAGAAATAAAAATTAGCTCTGATAACGATCAAGTTGAATATGTTGACGAATTATTTGAAAATCTGAGAAAACTACATTTTGAATCTGCCGGTAGATTGACGAGATCGCTAGAAAGCTGGGAGATTCAAAAAAAGCAAGTCAGGCAGGGATCTTCGATAGTTGTAAATGGTTTCATCGAATCAAAGCTGGTTCATGCATCACTTTTTTTACTTTCTGGCACAAAAGCATTCTACGGGGTTAGTGCAAATAACTACGATAATGATTTCTCAATTTCACATGCATTTATATTTAAAACTTTTTTACACTTGAAATCATTGAACACACAGAAAATTTATATGGGAAAACAGTACGAAAACTTAAATTTTGAGCTCGACGAAAAAATCATAAATATTTCTAAATTTAAATCATTTTTTGGGGGGGTATTAGTCCCTTCAGTAGTTATTCACAAGGGTAATTGAATTATGAGTATCTGGTACCGTAAGCCATCAACTATTTCAATGCCTATGTTCAAGCATTATGAAGATGTAGAAGAATTTATGAACTCTAGTTTCAAAAATGGCTACCCAGTTTTAGTTTCTTCTGGTAGGGCAGCAATATCGCTATTGATAAAGTTATTCTGGGAAAGCCCACATATAAGTATTTTTAAATATGCAAGTCAATGTGTAGTTAAAGCTTGTTTGGCAAGCAACGTAACTCCATCAACATCTTTGTTTTCCAGAGATGACATAGTTTATCACCAATGGGGCTATAAAAAGAGTAGCACTAAGGCTGAAATTTTTATTGAAGATTCATGCGATACCTTTTTGCCAGTCAATTCAAGTGTTAGAACTGGAAATTCAAGGTTTGAGATATGGTCATTACCTAAAATTCTAGGAATACGATCTGGAGCAATTATCTGGTGTAAATTTCAGAAAGATGCAGAGCAAATAAAACTGTCTCGGAATCATGGGGCTAAGATCAATTTCAAATTCTTCTTGAAATTTCTTGGACAGTTTAATATAGATTTCTACCATATTTGGGAAAAGAATGAATTCAAAAATTGTACTTTGAATTTGATCCAAATTGGGTATATTTATAAAAATGTCTGCGAGTGGAACCAATTGTATTTAAGAAAAAGTGAAATGCTAATAAAGACAATTTCGCAAATAAGGACATCAGGTTATAAGGGTGAAATTATTGGGGAGGATGAGATTCTGAAAATGAAAATCGCTCCAGTGGTGCTTGTTGGAGACCTCGAGTTGAATAAATTTTGTGTACCACTAAATCGCCTCCACTACATAGATGAGTATGGTGCCGTGCGCTTAGTGAGTGTATTGCTTCCATTTGCGCGAATTAAGTTCTAAACCATGTTTAAATGGCACATCACGCAGGCTGATAAATTCTCTTTGTATGATTGGTTAGAGTTAAATTTTCAAATATTCGGAGTGCAAAACAGTCATGCTAAAAAAATGATAAGTGAAAAATATCTAGCATTCGCAAATAATGTTAATTTCATAAAATTTAGTTTAGATGGTGCACCAGTGGGACATTGTTCAGTAATAATTCAAAATGTTTATTTTTACTCAACATTATTTAGAGTTGCATTTGTTACATCTGTGTATATCTATCCTGAATATAGGCGTAAAGGTTTTCTAACACCCCTGCTGTTAAAGGTGGATGAAGTTGCCAGAAGTTACGAATGTTTTGCAACACTTGTTATTGCAAGGAAAGCGGTGGGAGATATGTACTTCAAGCAGGGTTATCGAGGTTTTAGTATTTTTCCCAAAATCAATGTAAAGCCTAATCTAAATTTTTCCGATAACAGTCTTTTTAAGCTCAGAGATATCAACAACTTAACCCTCAATGAAACTTATTTGAACACCTACAAAGGATTGAATGGAACGTTGGAAAGAAATGAAGCTTATTGGGATAGTCTCATCAATGCAGATGATTATGGAAATCATGAATTCTTAATAAATAACACTAATAACAAATTTTCATACATTGTGGTTAAAGATGATAAAGTAATCGAATTAGCTGGCGATTCTGAAAATGTTTGTGATATTTTAGAAAAATGCAATATATCAGAAATTGAGATATCTAAAGACCACCCCGCTTTTAATCTCATATTGAGTAGAATTCCTTCGGACTTTACTTTCAGGCCCGAACCTAAAGAAGGTCACTTAATTAAGGTTTACAATGAAAAATTACCTGTTGCTGTTAACTTAAACAATCTCCATACGTCACTCTACTCGGAGAAAACTATTTTTAATTATGATTCTTCATTTGTAAATATATTGTATTTGAATCAATGGTAAACTTAACATTATGGCAACTTTAAGTGTACGGTAAATAAGATCATTAAACTTTTATGAAACGATTATGTCTTTAAAACTAGGAATCTATGGCATACTCTTATAATTTCTTGAGGCATTATCAGACTTCCGAAGATATCAAGTGCCTTCTACAAAAAAAAATAGCAACTTTAAATCCATATGTCGAAGCGAGCCAACCAGAAAACAACTATAAAATAAATGATTATTTGATAAGGAAAATTAGCGCTATAACTTTAGTAAAAAGCGTGCTTATCGTTATTCTGTTTATTATTTTGTATTTAATATTTCTTTTTAATATACGTCCTAAGGAAAAAGACAAAAAATATAGTTTTGTATTTTCGTTAACTAACGACCAAGTTTTCACCACAGGATCTTTGGAATCTCTAGAGAGATTTTTTAATTCCACCCGCTTTCCTATTAATTTAGATACGGAATTTTGGATAGAAATAAAAAAATTGACTTATAGGCGTAAGTTTAAAAATTTTCAAACCACCATAGATGTACCTTTGAAGATTTATTGTCATTTGTTTGGCTTCAGAGGAAAATTTAAGGTTTTCACTAAAATTGTTAATAGATGCTTTAATTCTGTATTTCTGCTAGTTCAAAATAAAAGTGCATTTTTAATATTAAAAGAATACGTTTTTGATGAAGTAATTTACAATGAGTTAGATTTTCGGCTAGTCAAAAATTTAATTACAACTCAGAGTCATTTAATGTATCAACCACTAATTTTCCAGAAAAAGGATCCTTCCTTTGAAAGAATTATGATTTGGTACTCTGCTAATTCAGTTCCAATTACATATGCAGATCCAGAAATTTCTAGAATTACTTTAAAGCCTGAGATTTTTAGTAGAATCGACATCGATGAGCACTGGGTTTGGACAAAAGAACATGCAGAATTTTTAAATAGAGTTTCTGGTCAAAGAGCTCTCACCAAGGGTTCAATGATGTTTTATAATGCTTCTTTTGATAAATCAGTAGATAAAAATATAGATGTACTAGTTTTTGATGTGACCCCGGTAAAAGATTTCGCACAGAATAATATTTATAATGAGTTTGAGGTTAGCAATTTTATTCTAGACATTGTGGATGCTGCGTCTGCAATTAGTCAAGATACTGGAGTTAAACTTAGAGTGTGTGTTAAGCCTAAGAGAGCGACAACGAGCATTCACTCTGCTGCGTACCTTCGAATGCTTAAAGATTTAAAATCCAGTGGATTGATTGATGTGTTGAGTCCAAATCAAAACTTATATGACTTAATTAGTAGTGCTAGAGTGGTAATTGGATATCCTTTCACTTCTCCGGTCTGGATTGGATTAGAACTTGATATTCCATCTATTTTTTACTCATCAAGCTCTCTAATCGAGAGGAATTTCAAGAGAATTAATCAGAATTTTATCCAAAATCGAAATGAATTAGAAATTTTTATTTGCAAGAATGTGATGCGTTAAAGTGCTTAAATATTTGGTTCTAGGAGCAACTGGTTTACTTGGATCGAAGCTCTTCGAACTGTTAGAGGGGTGTCACGGTACGTATTACAAAACAGTGACTGGTCCAAATACGCGTTTACATTATTTGAATTCTTCAAACATAGTTTCTCTACATAAACTTGTTGATGAGATTCAACCAAATGTCATAATTAATTGTATAGGATTTTCAAATGTTGATCAATGCGAATTTTTCCCCGAGAAAAATTGGAGATTAAATTGTTGGTTGCCTTTTGAGTTGGCTAAGTTTTGTGAAGTTAACTCATTAAAATATGTTCATATCAGTACGGATCACTTCTTAAATCTGCGTCAGCTTAAACTAAAGGAGGAATACCCTGTTGAAGCGATTAATCAGTATGGTTTAGCAAAACTTTCGGGAGAGAAGTCAATTTTATCACTTTCATCGGACGCGATCATAATACGTACAAACTTCTTTCATTTTAATACAAATTCTGTGAGATCTTTTGTAGACAAATTATTAAAAGACAATTTACGCTCAAAGACTACTTCCAGTTTTAGTGATGTTTATTTTACTCCAGTTTCAACAACGGTCCTTGCTGAATACATAGTTAAGCTTGTTCACTCAAATTTTTCAGGTTTAATCAATGTGTCATCTAATGAATCGATCTCTAAGTTCAATTTTCACAATTTAATACTGAAATCTTTTGGAAGAAATCTTGAGATTCATAAGTCAGTCAGCATTGACTTTGCAACTTTGGAAGCCCCAAGGCCAAAAAATATGTCGCTTGATAACTCCTTGCTTAAATCACTGGATTTGTACAACACACCAAGTATCTACGATATGATCGCCCGCGAGGTAAAAACTTTGGATAGATCGGGGCTTAATCAAAATGAAGAATGAATCAGTGCTTGTAACAGGAGGGACAGGTTCGTTTGGTAAGAGTTTTATAAAAAAATTACTAGACCTCGATGAAGTTGCTAAGGTAATAGTGTTTAGTAGAGATGAGCTAAAACAGTTTGAAATGCAGAGTGTATTTGCCTCGCCTAAAATTAGATACTTTTTAGGAGATGTTAGAGACCTTAACAGATTAAAACAAGCAACAGATGGCGTAGATACAATTGTTCATGCTGCAGCCCTCAAGCAAATACCTGCAGCAGAGTACAATCCTATGGAAGCTATAAAAACTAATATTATAGGAGCTGAAAATGTAGTGACTGCTGCTATTAAAAATGGTGTGAAAAAAGTAATTGCACTTAGCACAGATAAAGCTGCTAATCCTGCAAATTTATACGGAGCTACTAAGCTTTGCTCCGATAAATTGATGGTGGCAGGAAATATTCTGGCTGGAAGGCATGCGACTCGCTTTGCTGTAGTTAGGTACGGAAATGTTCTTGGTTCTCGCGGAAGTGTTATTCCTTTCTTTATGCAAGAGCGATCAAAAGGATTCCTACCGATCACTGATCCAAGAATGACACGATTTTGGCTAACATTAGAAGATGGAGTTCAATTTGTTATAGATAGTTTGGATAGAATGCACGGTGGAGAGATTTTTGTCCCAAAAATTCCAAGTTTTAAAGTTATAGATGTGGCCAAAGTTGTCGCACCTAATACGCCTACAAAGATAATTGGCATTCGTCCCGGGGAAAAACTACATGAGGTTATGATCACGGAGGATGATGCAATTAACACCTTGGAATTTGATAACTTCTACGCCATACTTCCAACGTTTTTATTAGATACAAACTTTTATCAAAATAATGGAAAGAAAGTTAGTGATGGTTTTTCATTTACAAGTGAAAATAATAAATTTTGGCATACTGAAGAATCTTTTGAGAATTTGTTAATTAGTTCAGGGATACTTATTTGATTCCTTATAGTAGACAAACTATCTCTATATTAGATGCAATAAATGTAGCTAGGCAAGTTAAATTCAGATCTCTTACGCAGGGTGCTCAAATTGATAGATTTGAACAATCAATTGCGGAATATGTGGGTTCAAAATATGCAGTTGCTGTATCTAGTGCAACCGCAGGCTTGCATATCGCGCAATTAGCGTTAGAGAAACCTTCGGGTTCAAAAGTTATCACCTCGCCAATTTCCTTTGTCGCTTCTGCAAACTCAATCATATATGCCGGTAACAGTCCAGTTTTTATAGATATAGATCCTAATAACGGTAATATAGATGCTCAAGACTTAGAAAGATCTATAATCCAAGATAATATAAAAACAATTGTCCCTGTTCACTATGCGGGTTTACCGTGCAACATGGAAAAAATTTACGAAGTATGTGCCAAATATAACGTAAATATCATTGAAGATGCCGCGCATGCTTTGGGCGGAAATTATGAAACTGGGGAAAAAATTGGTTCTTGCAGATACTCCGACCTTACAGTATTTTCATTTCATCCCGTAAAGAGTATTACTACCGGTGAAGGGGGGGTAGTTACAACAAACAACGAAATTCTTTATAATAGATTAATTAAATTAAGGTCTCATGGAATTAGAAAAGATCTTCATTCCGTTGACAATCCAATTTTAGGAATGACAAAAAGCAAAAGAAATCTTTGGTATTACGAGATGAATTCGATTGGGTTTCACTATAGAATGACTGAAATGCAGGCCGTGCTAGGTATTTCTCAAATGAAAAAAATAGATAAATTCATAAATAAGCGTAGAAATATCGCACATAAATACAATAAATCTCTCGTAAAATTAAAAAACGTTGAATTACTTGGAAGTGACAAAGTGCATTTAAGCGCCCATCACCTTTACCCAATTAAAATTAAATTTGAAAACATAAATTTTTCTAGAAATGAACTGATGATTAAGTTACGAGAATTAGGAATTATGTCTCAAGTGCACTATTTGCCAATTCAACTACACCCGTACTATAAAAAATTAGGATACACAACAGAACAAACCCCTAACGCATTGAATTTCTATTTTCAAATTCTATCAATACCAATTTATCCCAACTTAGGTTGGCGGAATCAACGCAAAGTAATCAGAATTTTAAATCGTTTGTTGGAATAGAAAGTGGTTAGTTTGAAACAGAAAATATTTGCCTCATGTAAATCAGATTTGTTCTTCAATAAAAGTGGTATTTTGAAAAATATGGGTAGTATTGCGGTCTATGCTTACAACATATAAACAATTAGAGATTGTAATAGCGACAAAAAATAGGCCTGACCAAATAGCCAGATTGCTACAATCTATTTCAAATTCATCTAGAACCCCAGCAAAAATTGTTATTGTCTATCATGGTTCGATTCAAAAATCGCAATTGCTGCTTTTAAATCCGTCATTAAATTTGCAATTTATTCAATCAGGAATGGCAAGTCAGATATTTCAGAAAAAGTTAGGACTAAAAGCTCTCTCACAGGATTGCGAGTGGGTGTTTTTTTTAGATGACGATGTTGTTATTGAAACAAATACTATTGATAGATTATTTGAATTGTACGTAGCAAATAACGCATTGAACAACTATGCCGGGTTTGGGTTAGCGATCAAGAATCGTGCAATGCAGAGCCATAACAGAGTTTTGAATTTCCTTCTTTATTTAGTAAAACTTTATTCTTATAAGCCAGGTCATGTGACAATAGGTGGTCACCCTCAAACATATTTGAATCAAAGGTTAGATTGTGAAGTGCAATGGCTGAACGGTATTTCTTTATGGCAGACAAAATATATTGACTTTTATTTTGATCTACCAGATTTAGCTAATTATGGAGCTTACGAGGATGTTATGTTTTCATATAAAGTTAGTAGAAAAAATAAATTACTGTTCGTAGCAAATATTTATGTACTAGACAAGAAATTGAAAATTTTAAATCTTCAACAATTAATCAGTTTACATCGGCCTGTTACGCGCGCTATTTCTTCGTAAAGTCGTACTCATGCATGTCTAAGTTCTGGTTGATTGTTGGTCAGGTTGTAAGAAATATGAATTTCATTGTAAAAAGTAAAAATGAAGGCACTTATGTTTACAGGATAGGATTGACTTGTAAGCTGATGTTTAAAATTATTTTTTAAAAAACATCTAGGTTATTACTATCGTGACTTCAAAATAATAAAATTGTCTCCAAGAATCTGATTAAAGCATTTTAGTATAATTCATTTTCGAGAAAAATTCGTTAAATTTGCCTAGTCTTTCTTGAGAATCTATTGAGTTATGCTTTGAATTGATCAAGTCCAAGACTTCAAAAGTATTTGAGGCTTGTAATGCGATATTATCAGTCAAACTCAATGGATTTAATTCTGAATCATTAGCATTTGCAAAAAAAACTAGAGTAGCGTCGGATAGCAGTGCCTCTACCCCAACCGCGCTCGATCTAAAAAATACGAAGTCTGACCTCATTAAATCAGAATGTAAAGAATAATTCGAAATATAAACATTTTTGTAATGATTCAGTATTGATATATTTAACCGTATTTTCCAATTTTTCTTGAGATTTGGGTGTAATCTCAGTGTAAGCTTTCTTGGTATTCTATTTTTAACTAAATCTCGAATCAAATAGATGAATTCCAAGGTAGCCTGTTCAGTACCTTCTGGAACAAATAATAAACAACGGTCTCTGTCATTTGAAGCTAGTAATTTGCTTTTTTCAAACTTCTGACTGCCTAAGACATGGATGATGGCATTAACAGAAAATCTCTCCAGATATTGTTTATAAATTGGCCCGGACACTAGAATACTTGTTTCAGTTTTTAGATTTTGCAAAAAATGAATTAATCCTAGGTGTCCAGGTACAATTGGACTGTGTTGATAAAATACACTAGAGCAATCGTATTTTGTTTTATTTATTGAATCAAAAATATATTGTTCGTAACTATGACCCTCAAGAGTAAAAATGAAAAACCTGGGCTTGTGTCTCTTTAACATCGCGAGGCATCTAAGCTTCAATAGGTAATTTGTGTAAGTTCCTCTGCCAAAAAAATGTGGGATTGCAGCAATAAGTATTTTTGATTTATCTGGGTTGTTTCTTATAAATCGTAAACTTAATCTTAAACATTTAAGAGATAACACTGCTGCTTGATATATAAACAATATATTTTCATGTGGCAGCATAAACTTTGGGGACAAAAAGGTGCTATTTTGTAAATTTTTTATTTTTAATCTGCGATAATTTTTTCGATATCCAAACTTATCATGATTTATATAAAACATTGCAACCTGTTGTTTTTGGGAAGTAAGGAACTGCGGTATAAAACCGAAAAATTGATCTCCTTGTTTCTCGACTATATTTGCACCGATTGCATGTGTGATAAATATGTAGTCAAATTTCATAGGTGATCTTGGAACAAAATAGTATTGATAAAGTAATGCTAAACTCATTAAGAAATAAGTAAAAAATTTTACAATATTTATCACTAGGAGCACCATCGATTTTAGCAAGTAAAACATAAATGAATGGTCCCTGATTAGACTGTTATATATTTTCGTTTGTTCAGGTGTAGCTTTGGATATTCTAAAGAATGGATTTACTAGAAATTCAGTACTCAAAAAATTGTTAATTATGTTATTAAGTTCGTCTGAAAGTTTCCTATGCTTATTTTGCATTTACAGCCTTTAATAATTCTCTTTGTAAATCATCGTTTTCCAGTATTTGCTCTACTTGGAGCGCTTCTTCTATAGTATTTACAGATGGGTAGTTCCGTTCTATTCTAACGCCTTGAATAGTGAAGCCTAGTTCAAGTGCCCTCATTTGCTCGATAGATTCGCTTTTTTCAAACCTTGTTGGACCATTTTGAACTAATTTTTGTAATGCGCTATTTGAAACTCCGTAAATCCCACATATTTTCTCAGTAATTATTTTTTGAATTTCCTTGGATGCAACAGAGCTAGACTTTCGCATAATATTCATGATCGTTCCGTCTAGCCGCAATAGACATTTAACTATATTCTCATCATCTAATTCCTCTAAATTATCAAGTTTTGATACCAAATTAAAGAAAGGAATTTCCGGATAGTTTTCAATTTCTGTATATATCTTGTCTAAGTTCTCTGGTTCTACCAAAATCTCATCTGCTTGTAAAACAATGTAATAATCCCACTTCAATATTTTAGATACTTCACCTACGCGACTTAATCCATTTGTATGTTGGTTTGAAGTTTTAAGTGTTAGCGCACCGAATTTTTCACATACTGAAATTATCTGATCATTATCTGTTGCAATTACAGTTTCGATCCTAGGATTTGTGATCTGTGCCCGCCGCCAAACATGTTCAATCATTGGCATTCCAAAGAATTCCCTTAAAACTTTGTTTGGTAACCTTTCTGATTCAAGCCTGGCAGGAATTACAATACCTATTTTCAATTTGGTAAAACTCCACAATCAATATTAATAGATTGACCAGTTATACCACTAGCTTTTTCCGAGCTTAGAAATATGCAGAGTTCAGCCACTTCGTTTATGGTGGGAAGTCGACCTAGTGCCGATTGGCTTTTAGCGAAATCGTTAAGGAACTTGGACGAGTCTAATCCGGCAGGTGATTTATCAGAGTTTAGAGCTGTAATTAGCCCGGGAGTTTCAACTAATACAGGGCAGACTGCGTTAACACGGATTCCTTTGGGGCCAAGTTCTTTGCAAAGACTTTGGGTTAATCCTGTTACACCAAATTTAGTAGCAGAATAAGCACTATTATTACTGGTGCCTCGCTTTGCGGCTAAACTCGAAATGTTTAATATAGAGCCACCTACTGTCATTGCTGTCATAGCCGCCTGTGCTCCCCAGAAATAACCAAAAAGATTAGTTTGAAAAATATCTGTCAAAAATGGATCATCTATTGATTGTAAATCACGCCATTCTGAATATCCCGCATTATTTATATAACAGTCTAACTTTCCCGTCCACTCTAAAGCATTATTAACTAATTTAATGTGATCCTCTTTGTTTTTTACATCAATCTCAATCTGTTTAATATTTGCAGCTATTTCTTTTGGGACATCATTTAAAAATGACCTTGAACCGCTAACCACTTTGTAGCCATTACTAGCAAATGTTTGGACAAGTCCCCACCCTAGTCCTTTAGAGCCACCTGTAATTATAACTGTGCGTGACATTAGCTCAAATTGTCATGGCGGAGAACCCACCATCAACAACTAACTCAGAACCAGTGACAAAACTCGAAGCCGCAGAGGCCAAGTAAATACCTGCTCCAATCAATTCATTAGTCTCTCCGAACCTAGCCATTGGTGTGTGATTTAATATTGCGGACTCGCGCTCTGGGGTTATGAAATTTTTTCTGTTCCATTCTGTCGGAAAGAATCCGGGCCTAATGGCATTCACTCGAACACCTAACTTTCCCCATTCTCTTCCCAAATTCTGAGTTAAATTTCTTATTCCTGCCTTCGCAGCAGAGTAGGCAAAGGCCTTTGAAAGTGCTGGATCCGCAGAAGCAGAGGAAATGTTGATAATTGAACCTGAATTATTTTGAAGCATGTGTTTCCCAAATATCTGGCAACCTAAATAAGTAGCAGTTAGTTGTGAATCAACTACTTTTTGCCAATCAGTTTCCTTAATCTCTAAAAAAGGTTCAGGGCTATTAATTCCTCCACCATTAACAGCAATCTCAATTTTGCTTGAAAAATTTAACAACAATTTCATCATCTCTGCAAGATCATTTTGTTTAGTTGCGTCAGCATAAATACCGACTGTCTTTACGCCAAATTTCTCTTTGATATCCTTTGCCACGGCCTCGGCTTTTTCTAGCCGAATGTCTATAATTGCTACATTAGCACCCGCACTAGCAAATCCATTAGCCAGTGCTGAACAGACATGACCCCCACCCCCAATTACAGCTGCTGTCTTTCCTAGAAGGGAAAAAAGTTCTGAGTGGGATTCAAACTGTTGGCGGTAATTATCCTTCATTATCTCAAGCCTTGCATAACTTTTTCAGCATTATTAGCCCAAGCATCTAAAACAAACAAGTCGGAGGAAGCAATAATAAATGTATAGCCCATTGCAAGTGCTTTTTTTACTGATTCAGGATTAAAGTCACTTAACTGTGTACCGCAGGAAATGCCCCGATCCTTACATGCTTTGATTACTTTTATCTCAGCTTCTTTAACCAATGGATGAAATTTCTCTCCAGGCACTCCCAATGAACCTGATAAATCGTAAGGTCCAATCATGATCCCATCAAGTTCTGGGTGTGAAACTATAGTTTCAATACCGTCAACAGCTTTTTTAGACTCAATTTGAGCTATAAAAATTGATGATTTATTCCAGTTTTTAACATACTGATCAAAGTTGCTGCCATAACCTTGGGCTCGATTTACCCCAAAACTTCTTTTACCCAATGGTGGGTACTTCAAGTCATTAACCAAGGATTGTAATTCAATTTCACTGTTAACCATCGGAGCGATCAAGCCATCAGCTCCGGATTCAAGTAGCGGTTTTATCCAATCATTTAAATGTGACACCGGTCTTGGCAAGCTAGGAACTTTAAAATATTGGCTTGCGGCAATAATGCGTTGAGCCTGCTCTAGATTTATTGTCCCGTGTTCCATATCAATCGCAACAAAATCAAATTTATGAGAGGCAAAGATTTCTGTAATTGAGGGGTGGGCAAATGACACCCAAGCTCCAAAGATTAGCTCCCTTGAGCGTAGGCGCTCCTTGAGATTACTAGTTAGCATCATGCCTATGTAACAAACCGAGTAATTTGTTCTCTGAGTCAACAATAGGAAGATCCCATATCTGCTTCTGATTCATAACTGCCTGCAATTGAGTAACTTCGTCGTCTTCGTGGGCAGTTGTCGGATTAGGATTTCCAAAACTGAG
>Ga0164293_10003199_pt1 | contig 13966 bp, 13 predicted proteins | sample GEODES118metaG_FD_111487 | JGI IMG/M metagenome (GOLD analysis project Ga0164293, IMG submission 111487) | Eutrophic lake water microbial communities from Lake Mendota, Wisconsin, USA - GEODES118 metaG | ecosystem: Environmental > Aquatic > Freshwater > Lake | place: USA: Lake Mendota...
GCAAACCAACCGAATCCTGCAGCACCACCAGGTGTAAGGAAGCCAAGGACTACGACGAGTCCACCGAACAAGTACAGCCAGTAGCTGATCATGTTCAATCTTGGGAACGATACGTCAGGCGCACCAATTTGCAGCGGCATGATTGCATTCGCAAAACCCGCAAAAAGTGAAGTTGCAAATAAGAACAACATGAGCGTGCCATGCATAGTGAAAAGCTGGTTGTACTGTTCGTTACTAACAAACTGCAAGCCCGGACGCGCTAATTCTGCACGAATCACAAGTGCCATCAAGCCAGCGATCGCAAAGAATGCAAATGAAGTGACCATGTACAGGTTGCCAATGACCTTGTGGTCTGTAGTAGTCATCCAACCAACGACTTTGTTACCCTTCTTCGCTGGTGGTCGCAATGGGACTTGCGAAGTTGTTAAAATCGGCTTATCTAAAATTGCCATTAGGAAACTCCCGCTACTTCTGTTCGACCCGAGTCAAGGCGACCGACTTGTCCACGTTCCTTTAGATCTGCAATGTGTGCGTCAAACTCTTCGCGTGAAACCACTTTCACATCAAAGAGCATTCGCGAATGGTCCACACCACAAAGTTCTGCGCACTTACCCATGAACACACCTTCAGTGTTCGGTGTAACTGCAAATTGATTGTTACGACCTGGCACTACGTCCATCTTCATCAAAAACGCTGGGATCCAAAATGAATGGATAACGTCTGGTGAAGTTAATTCAAATTTTACTTTTTCATCTACGGGTAGCCATAGAACCGGTGGCTCGCCCGGAGTACCAACGTCGTAGACGCCTGCTTCCTCGTAGTTGAAAGCCCACGACCAACGCCAGCCAACAACATTCACGCTATGTGAATGACTGTCGTCAAGCTTCGTCAAAATTGTTTGGTCGCGCTGTGTGAAGTAGAACAGTGCCATAACCATCATCAGTGGCACGACTGTGTAAAGAAGTTCAAGCGGCACGTTGTAACGAGTCTGCTCCGGAAGGCCGTCGCCTTCTTTGCGACGATACGCAACGATTGCCCAGACCAAAAGACCCCAAACAAAAACGCCAACGATTAATGCCACAACCCACGAACCCTGCCATAGCGAGAGAATTCGGTTACCTTCTTCAGTCGCTGGCTCTGGCATACCTAGGCGGCCATACTCGTTGTCAATCGAGCATCCAGTCAGCAGAGCAGTTCCAAGCAAAACCGCAGATAAGGTTCTAATCTGCTTTCGGCGAGCTGTGATTTTCACGAGTGAATGGCCCTTCAGTTCTGATCTAGCAATGGCACTTAAGTCGCGCCAATACAAGGTTTTCTTGCTTCAAACACTACCCCACGCATTGGAAATAATGAGGTCTGGGATCGATCAAGGGACCAAAATCACATTGCCGAACAAAGCAGGTTTTCAAGCCTCTGTGAGGGCTTATCGAACTGCGATCACTTGCCTGGAATCAGCCTGATTTTGACCCACCTGGAATAGTCGAAATTGCTGGCGGAATAGCGAGTAATTTGGGCAGAATTCCACAATATTCCTCTCTTTCAATGGGTTTTGCGCCCATGGATTCCAGGTGACTGGTCATCCATTGAGTATCGATTAGCCTTCCCTTGCCGTCATTCAAGATTTCACCGAGGTGAACTAAGGCGACTTTCGAAGCATTTTTGGCGATGTGAAACATCGACTCCCCGGCAAAAATTCCACCAAGTTCAAGTCCATAAAGCCCTCCCACAAGACGGTCGTCTTTATCCCAAACTTCGATGGAATGCGCCATACCCATTTCATGTAGGGATGTGAAAGCAGAAATTACCTGGTCATTTATCCAGCCGCTCTCGCGATCTGGGTTGCCGCAAGCTCGAATCACAGATTCAAAGTCGCGATCAACAGTTACTTTAAATTTCTTACGTGCAGCCCGCAGTGATCTTGATACATGAATTTCTCCAGGATGAAATATGGCGCGTGAATGCGGAGACCACCAGCCAATTGCTGACTCTTGCCCATCAATCTCATACGGCATTGGAAATAAACCGGCAGAGTAAGCAGCGAGCAGAGTTTCTGAATTCCAATTCGAGCCGAACGTTGTAAGTTTTGGCCAAACAATATCGGGATTTAGTTCAAGTTGAAATCCTGTCGAATCAAAAGCACTGATTGCGATTAGATCTGTGTCAGCGGGTGCCAGCGTCGGGTCAGGAAAGTCATTAACCCGATTGCTGTGCATTAAAACTACTTACCTAGATGACTTGCCACATCTTGTGCACATTCACTTCCATAAGCTTCATCAAGCCGGGCAATGAACTCTGACTTATCTAGAAGATATTCCTGGGTACCAATGGTTTCAATGACGTATGTAGCCAAGAGAGATCCAACTTCGGCACATCTTTGTGGTGACAAACCCCAACCAAGACCGGTTAAGAAGCCAGCTCGAAACGCATCGCCCACACCAGTTGGGTCTTTAATCGATTTCTCTTGCGCAACTGGAACTGAGATGTCAAGACCATCTTTTGAAGTAATCCGAGCGCCTTTGCTTCCCATAGTGGTAACTCGGACACCAACGTGTTCTAAAACTTCATCAGCTGACCAGCCAGTTCGCTGTTCAATCAATGTGGCTTCGTATTCATTGTTAAACAGATACTTTGCGCCATCTACAACGTCAATTGTTTGTTCGCTATCTAGCCGCGGTAGTTGCTGAGATGGGTCAGCAACAAAAGGAATTCCTAACGCCTTGCAGGCAACCGTGTGTTTGCGCATAGCTTCAGGATCGTCTGCACCAATAAGGACAAGATCAACACCGCCAACTTTCTCGGAGATCTTTGCTAAATCAAGTTCAATTGATTCGCTCATGGCACCCGGATAAAACGACGCGATCTGGTTTTGCTCTTGATCGGTAGTGCACATAAATCTGGCGGTGTGAGCGGTCTTGGAAATATGGACGTGGTCGCAGTCCACACCATGCTTTTCGAGCCAGGCTTGGTACTCAGCGAAATCTGAACCAACGGCTGCCACCAGAATCGGCTTTTCGCCAAGCACGCCCATTCCAAAGCCAATGTTCGCGGCTACCCCACCTCGGCGAATTTGCAAGTCATCAACCAAAAATGACAGCGACACATTGTGTAGTTGGTCTGCCATTAGCGAGTCATTAAACAAGCCCGGAAAAGTCATTAGGTGGTCAGTTGCAACTGATCCAGTTATCGCTATGCGCACAATCGGAGAGCCTAACAAAAAAAACCACCCCTACCTAGGTAGGGGTGGTTTTTAGTGAAATCTATTTTTAGATCTAGCTGAAGGAATCTCCGCAAGCACAGGATCCGCCAGCGTTTGGATTATCAATTGTGAAGCCTTGCTTCTCAATTGTGTCGACGAAGTCAATTACCGCTCCACCTAGATAAGGAACGCTCATTCGATCCACAACAACGCCAACGCCGTTGATTTCCTGACGAACATCTCCATCAAGACTGCGATCATCAAAGAACAGTTGGTAACGAAGGCCAGAGCAACCACCAGGCTGAACTGCAATACGCAGGTTCAAGTCATCGCGACCTTCTTGGTCAAGCAATGTGCGTACCTTTACGGCGGCAGTTTCAGTTATTACGACGCTGTTTTCTTGTGCAGTTTCAGTTGTCATGATTCTCCTTCGTTGTCTTAACTTCTCACTAAGACATACTCAACGCTCGGTGTCACCGTTGCTATCTCTAGGGTACGTCACTCTTGATGAAATAGCGATATTTGCGCCAGTAATGGCGACTAGGCCTACCTACGTCCCCAGGTCTGGGACATCCGAGCAGAAACCTCTGCCAATACTTCTGCGGGCGAAGCCATTGACCTATCTTTGCCAGCAAATTCACTCATTGAGTAAGCCGAATCAATCCCCGCAGTTGCACACTCGCGTTTACCAAGTCTGACTTCCCCAGCTAGTGCCACACAAGGTTTTCCAAGCGCGGCTGCATGACTAGCCACACCTGCAATTACCTTGCCATGCAGGCTTTGATCATCAAGGCAGCCTTCACCAGTGATAACAAGGTCGGACTTAGTTATCTCATCATCTAACTTCACAATTTCGAGAACTGTTTCGATCCCCGCAACTCGATTTGCGCCCAGCAAAAGCAATCCGTAGCCAAGTCCACCGGCTGCGCCTGCCCCGAGTGCTACAGCTGGATCCTTGCCATCACTTCTCCGACCACAGAGTGTTGCAAAATTTTCAAGGGCGCCTTCAAGTTCCATAACAGCAAAATCATCTGCACCCTTTTGGGGACCAAACACTGCGGTAGCACCCCGAAGTCCTAGCAATGGATTATCAACATCGCTTGCTGCTATCAATTCAATGCCTGCAACTTTTTCAAGAGCAGGGCCTAAATCAACGCTCGATAAATTCTTGAGTGCTGCGCCACCGGAATTGAGTGCCCCATCTGAAGCGGCACCCAAAGCGGCAAGCATTCCGGCGCCCGCGTCATTGGTGCCGCTTCCACCCAAACCAACTGTGATCGTTTTTGCGCCGCGGGAAATTGCTTCCGCAATTAATTCGCCAACGCCAAAAGTTGAAGTGATTTTAGGATCACGCTTGTCTTTTGCGACTAAATGCAATCCGCAGGCTTGGGCAGACTCAATCCAAGCTTCATTGCCCCGAAGCAAAAACTCGGCCGGTGTTTTTTCGCCAAGCGGTCCGGTAACGATGACAGTGATTAGTTCGCCGCCTAAAACTGCGTGAAGGCCACCTACAAAACCTGGACCACCATCAGATAAGGGTGCAATAACCACGTCGTCCTCGGGGTGCAACTGCAACCATCCGTCTCGAATAGCGTTTGCTGCCTCAACTGAAGTTAACGTGCCCGTGAAACAGTCTGGGCTTACTAAAACGCGCATCTTTGTAAGTTAGCATTACTGGTATGAGTAACGACGAGACCACAGGCGAAATTGCTAACAGCGAATCAGGTAAAGGCCGACCAACGCCTAAGCGCAAAGAAGCAGAATCTGCTCGCAAGCAAGGCATAACCGTGCCAAAGGACCCGAAAGCAGCCCGTCGTGCAGCTCGGGAACGAGATCGTGAAGCTCGCGCTAAATCTCGGGCTGGCTTGATGGCCGGCGATCCTGCGTACTTCCCGCGTCGTGATGCCGGGCCTGTAAAAGCTCAAGTTCGCGATTACATAGATCGTCGCCGCACAGTAGGCGAATTCTTCGTGCCATTTGCGTTTGTGGTTTTACTAATGGGGCTCATCAATAACCCAACCGTTCAGGCAACTGTTGTTTATGTATGGACCAGCGTTCTCTTGCTTGTTGTTCTCGACACAATTTTGGTCGGTATCTTGTTAGGTCGCTCACTGCGAAAAGATTATCCAGACAAATCTGACCGCAAGGGCGCAGTTTCTTACGGTGTCCTGCGGGCACTTCAACTTCGTCGCTTTAGAATTCCACCGCCACGAATCAAGGCTGGCGGTCAACCAGTTACACCCAAAGTTAAGAAAAAGTAGTAGCAACGCAATTGACCATGAAAGTGAGTTAGCAATGGCTTGGACTTGGATTTACCAAAACGAAGATGGATCGCCGTCTCCTTCACTACCTGCAGAAGCAGTAGTTACACCATTCCCGACACAAGCTGATGCCGAGGCCTTCATTGGCCAGACCTGGGAAGAACTACTTGCAGGTGGAGTCGAAGCAGTCACACTTTATGACGAAGACCGTGAAGTTTATGGTCCAATGTCCCTAAAGCCAGCTGAGTAAATATTTAGTTTGTTTTTCGCACGGGCTTGCTATATCAAGTTTGCTCTGTGCTAACCTCCTGTTACCGCGTTACCAGCGAAGTTCGGTGAAATTCCGGCGCTGTCCCGCAACTGTGAAGTGATTGAAAAGTCACAAGTCAGGTCGCCTGGGAATGTGGTTGTCGTAAAAACTCTCGAGGAAGAGTTCGCCGAATCACACCTTGTGTGTGCTGAGTCGGATATTTCTTCGACTACACAAGGAGATATATGTTTAAGAAAATCCATGTGGTCGTAGCAGTTAGTGCACTATTTCTAACTGCTTGTGGCCAATCAAGTTCATCATCGGTTGAAAGCGCTGCGCCAACTGCAGCAGCCGCTAGCTTTCCGGTAACTATTGAAAACAACGGAACTTCTGTTGTAATCCCGGAGCAACCAGATGCGATCATCTCGTTGTCCCCTACTGCAACTGAAATATTGTTTGCTATCGAAGCTGGCGATCAAGTTATCGCAGTAGATGACCAGTCCAACTTCCCAGCTGAAGCACCGATTTCGGATCTCTCAGGTTTCACACCTAACTTGGAATCAATCGTCGCGCTTTCTCCAGATCTAGTTGTAGTTAGTTTTGACGTTGATGGCATTGTTGCTGCACTCACTACAGCCGGTATTCCAGTTCTTGTTCAGTATGCAGCCGCTACTTTAGATGACACCTATCTGCAGATTGCTGAACTCGGAACTGCCACCGGGCAGTCAGCAAAAGCTGATGAACTAACTGCGCAAATGAAGTCTGAGATTGATGCCGCTATTGCGCAAATCCCTGCGGAAGCAGCAGGTCTGACTTACTTCCATGAGCTGGATAACACGCTTTACACAGTTACATCTGCAACGTTCATTGGTTCTATCTATGCACTTGCTGGTCTAACAAACATTGCCGATACTGCAGCTGATGCTGCTAGTGGCTACCCACAGCTATCTCCTGAGTTCATTGTCGATGCTGATCCAGCAATTGTGTTCCTTGCGGACACTAAGTGCTGTGGTCAGACTGCAGAAACTTTGGCGCAACGACCAGGCTTTGAAGGATTGTCCGCGATTGCTTCAAACAGTGTTGTTGAACTTGATGACGATGTCGCCTCCCGCTGGGGACCCCGCACGGTTGACTTTGTAAAGGCAATCGTTGACGGCGTTCTAACTGTGACAGCCAAGTAAGCAAATCAAAATGAGAACAGCGACAGCTCGACGGATTTCACCTTTTGCGTGGATCATTAGTGCTGTCGCTGTTCTGTTTACTTTGACACTCGGCGTTTCAATTGGCGCAGTATCGCTGGCACCATTGACGATTTGGTCAGAAATCTCAAGCAACATTTTCGGAACTACATCAACCAGCACGGGTTCGGAATCAACAATTATTTGGCAGCTACGGCTACCTCGCGTGCTACTAGCTTTTGTAGTTGGAGCAATGCTGGCTAGCGCAGGATGTGCGTATCAAGGAACGTTTCGCAATCCCCTTGCAGATCCTTATCTTTTAGGAGTATCTGCTGGTGCTGGATTAGGTGCAACCATTGCAATCTTTAATGGCTCAGGGGGTTCAAGATTTCTCTTGCCTTTGGCAGCATTTGCCGGAGCTATGGGCGCAGTATTGCTTACCTATTCACTTGGTAGGTCTGCTATTGCAGGCAGGTCTTCCACGGCATTGATTCTTGCTGGTGTTGCGGTGGCAAGTCTTTTGACTGCGATTCAAACTCTGTTGCAGCAGCAAAACACTGACAAAATTCGAGAAATCTATGCCTGGGTTCTTGGTCGACTTTCCACTTCAGGCTGGAATGACTTAGCAATCATTACGCCTTACATTTTGGTCTGCATCATTATTCTGCTTCGATACCGACGTGTACTCGATGTATTTGCAGTTGGTGATGAAGAAGCATTGACAATGGGGTTGCCGGTTGCCAGAGCCAGAGGCGCAATCATTATTGCTGCCTCACTTGGAACTGCGGCTGCGGTAGCAGTAACTGGATTAATTGGATTTGTCGGAATCATTGTTCCTCACATACTTCGTCTAATTGTTGGTAACTCATATCGCATCTTGTTGCCGCTATCCATAATCTATGGCGGAATCTTTTTAGTTCTAGCGGACATCTTGGCCCGCACGATCTTGGCACCCCAGGAAATATCGATTGGCGTAGTTACTGCTTTACTGGGCGCACCATTCTTTCTATTTGTACTTGGGTCAAGTAAGAACGGATCTGTGACATGACAAAGCTAAGTGTCCGCGACTTGCGAGTTGAACTTGATAAAAAAACGATTGTGAACAACATTGAGCTTGAAGTAAGTGTTGGCCAGTGGGTGTGCATCATCGGGCCTAATGGCGCAGGTAAGTCATCATTGCTGAAATCACTGGCCGGAATCATTCCCTCTACTGGCGAAATCTTGATTGATGGATCGAACGTGCGATCACTTTCCGAACGTGATCGCGCTTGTTGGATTGCTTATGTTGCGCAAGAACCTGTCATGCCAGCTGGGATGAGAGTTTTTGACTACGTACTACTAGGCAGAACCGCACACTTGAAGATGCTGGCCACCGAATCCCCTAAAGATTTAGAAATTGCCCACTTTGTGATCTCCGAATTGGATTTAGATAAATTCATTGATCGTGATGTTGCAACACTGTCTGGCGGAGAGCGGCAGCGCGTGGCAATCGCACGAGCTCTGACTCAGGCAAGTCCAATTATTCTGCTCGATGAGCCAACAACGGCACTTGATGTTGGTTACCAGCAAGAAGTTTTAGAACTTATTGATCGACTGCGTAACGAAAAGAAGATTGCAGTCATTTCCACAATGCATGACCTCACGGTTTCTGGTTTGTATCCAGATCGCTTGATGCTTTTGGCCGAAGGAAATGTTGTTGTGTCAGGCTCTGCAGAAGAAGTTCTGACACCAGAAAACATTTCTAAGCATTACGGAGCCAAAGTTACAGTTATCACTCACGAATCAGGGCCAGTAGTTATTCCTGAACGCAACAAGTAGTTACTTAGTTGTTGAATCCACAAATGGTGGCTTAGTTACTACAACTTCTAAATCTCTACCGCGAACATCAATCACCAAATTGTCCCCAAGTGAAACCTCCGGCGACAGAAGCGCCAAAGCTATACCTTTTTGCAAAGTTGGCGAGAACGTGCCACTAGTGGTTTCACCGACGACATCCCCGGAAGCATTCTTTACTTGCATGTGACTTCGCGGAATTCCACGACCGGTTGCAAGCAATCCCCAAGCAACTCGTTTGGCTCCAGCAGCTTTTTCTGCAGTCAATGCAGCCTTACCGCCAAAAGCCTCCTTGTTCCAACCAACTGCCCAACCAGTTCTTGCTTGAACAGGGCTGATGTCTGGACTGATGTCTTGGCCATGCAGAACATAACCCATCTCAGTGCGCAAAGTGTCACGCGCACCTAGACCACATGGCAAAATTCCTAATTCTGCACCAGCTGCAAGCAGTGCATTCCAGATTGCAACTAAGCCGGCATTCTCAATTACAAGTTCGTAGCCTGGCTCCCCGGTATAGCCAGTACGGCAAATACTTACGGCAAAGTCATTCCATTTTGCATCAGCAAATGCCATGTAGTCGTGATCAGTTGGTAGCCCAAGAGCACCTACCACTCTGCTGGCGTTTGGACCTTGAACTGCAATGATCCCTTGGCTTAGATGATTGTTCTCAATAACTATTCCAGCTGGCGCGAGCTTTTCAAGATGCGCAACTACCGTGCTGGCATTACCAGCATTTGGAATAAATCGAACTTCTTCATCGCTAACTAAATAGACGATCAAGTCATCGATAACGCCACCGGCGTCATTGCACAGCATCGAATACTGGGCTTGACCTGGCTTAATCCGATCAATGTCATTTGTGAAAACGCTATTTGCAAACGCATACGCACCAGCGCCCAAAATTCGGACTTTACCCATGTGCGAAACATCGAAAATACCAACTGCAGTGCGAACTGCAGTATGTTCAGCCACAGTGCCTGCGGTGTATTCAATCGGCATATCCCAGCCGCCAAATGGTCCCATCTTGGCGCCAAGGGACAGATGCGTTTCATGTAAGGGAACTAAAGACATACTCAAACCGTACTAGTACCGTTTGTTATGCACCACCGAGACCAAGAGAAACTACCTAGCTCAATCGGAGAACTTTATGACCATCACCGTCACCCCAACAGTCCCATCACTTAGCTACAAAACCGGAAACCCGCTTACGTCTTATGTAAATGCCGTGGTCGTTGGTTTATCAAGTGATGGCCAATTGGCGGTTATATCCGATTCGATTCCTAAGGCTGCTGCAACCAAAATTGCTGCGGCATTCAAAGAGGTTGGTGCCACGGGTGCAAAAGATGAAGTTACTCGAATCCCGGCTGGAGCTCTGGCTGATGCTGAAGTAATTGTTGGTGTAGGTCTTGGCAGCACGAAGGATGAGATTTCACATGAACGGCTTCGTCGTGCCGCAGGTAGCGCAGTGCGAAGTCTTGGCGGATTTAAGAAAGTTGCCATTGCGATAACAGTTGAAGGACCACTGGATGCCGGAGCATTACTTGAGGGTGCTGCATTTGGATCCTATTCATTTACCGAACATCGCTCCGCAACGTTAAAGAAGGCAAAGTCACCAGTTGCTTCAATTGCGCTCTTCACATCAAAAACCCGAACCAGTGAATACCGCGATGCACTTCACCGGGCGCAAGTTCTTTCTGAAGGAATCAACTTTGCTCGCAATTTAATTAATGCTTCGCCATTACACCTGGCACCTGCCGACTTGGCTCGAGAAGCAAAAACATTTTTGTCAGGAACAAAAGTTAAAGTTGAAATTCTTGACGAGAAAGCTTTGGCTGCTGGCGGTTACGGCGGAATCCTTGGCGTGGGCCAGGGTTCAACTCGCCCACCTCGATTGATTCGCATGGAATACCGTCCGAAGGGTGCCACTAAGCATGTTGCATTGGTTGGTAAAGGCATCACATTTGATACTGGCGGCATCTCACTTAAGCCACCAGCAAATATGCACCACATGAAAGATGACATGTCGGGTGCTGCTGCTGTCATTTCAACTATTCGCGCAATTGCAGATTTAGAATTAAACGTTTCTGTCACCGCATATGCAGCTTGTGCTGAAAATATGCCAGGTGGAGGCGCGCAGCGCCCAGGTGATGTCATAACTACTTACGGTGGTCGCACCATCGAAGTTCTAAACACTGACGCCGAAGGCCGCCTTGTAATGTCGGATGCGTTAGTACGTGCTGCCGAAGACAATCCCGATGTAGTTATCGACATTGCAACATTGACTGGTGCTGCTGTCGTGGCACTTGGGCATCGCACCGCCGGCGTAATGGGCGATGACCAAGTTCGTGATGCAATCAAGGCAAGTGCTGATCGCGCCGGTGAAGAATTCTGGCCTATGCCGCTACCTGAAGAGCTGCGCCCAGAACTCGATTCCTTAGTCGCAGATATTGCAAATGTTGGATCGCGCGAAGGTGGCATGCTTTCCGCTGGCTGGTTCCTGAAAGACTTCATTGCCGAAGGCCTACCCTGGGCTCATTTAGACATTGCCGGTCCAGCATTTAACCCTGGTAGCCCTTGGGGTTACACGCATAAGGGTGGCGTTGGCTTTGGAATTCGGACAATGCTGGCATTTGCTGAAGACGTCATGGACGGAACTGCTGAGATCTGAGTCACTCTTTCCAACCCGGAATGAATTGATTTTGCCTCGCGTGAAAGACTAAAGGTAGCGCCAAAGCGCACCGGGACAGATTTGCGGAGGATTGATGCACGACATCGTAATTTTGGGTGGCGGAAGCGGCGGATATGCTTGCGCTTTACGGGCATCACAACTGGGTCTTTCGGTAGTTTTAATCGAGCAAGACAAGCTTGGTGGCACCTGTCTGCACCGCGGTTGTATACCAACTAAGGCATTACTACATGCCGCTGAAGTTGCAGACACTGCGCGTGAAGGCGAACACATTGGCGTGCACAGCACCTTCAGTGGCATCGACATGACGAAGGTCAATGAATACAAGGACGGCGTTATTGGCCGCTTGTACAAAGGTTTGCAAGGTTTAGTTAAGAGCCGTGACATTACTTATGTTGAAGGTTCCGGCAAGCTCGTGGCACCAAACACCGTTGAAGTGAATGGCGAGCGCTACGAAGGCAAGAACGTTGTTTTAGCAACTGGTTCATTTGCGCGTTCAATTCCTGGGTTAGAAATTTCTGGCCTCATCATGACAAGTGATCAAGCCTTGCTAATGGATTATGTGCCAAAGAGCGCAATCATTCTTGGTGGCGGAGTTATCGGCGTTGAATTCGCTTCGGTTTGGAAATCATTTGGCGTAGATGTAACCATCATTGAAGGACTCCCAACTTTAGTTCCAGCAGAAGATGCCGCAGTTTCAAAAGCTATGGAGCGCGCATATCGCAAACGTGGAATCAACTTCAAAACAGGAGTTCGGTTCCAGTCTGCAACTCAAGATGACAAGAGCGTCACAATCACTTTGGAATCTGGCGAGACCGTATCTGCTGATTTGTTGCTCGTTGCTGTTGGTCGCGGACCGCGCACCGAAAACCTTGGTTATGAAGAGCAGGGTGTTGCGATGGATCGCGGATTTGTGCTTGCCAATGAACGCCTTGCCACAAATGTTCCTGGAGTATTTGCAGTTGGCGACATCGTGCCAGGACTACAGCTTGCGCATCGTGGCTTCCAGCAAGGAATTTTTGTCGCCGAGGAAATTGCCGGTCTTGCTCCAGCAACGATTGATGAGCTAGGTATCCCTCGCGTTACTTACAGCGAACCAGAAATTGCCAGCATTGGTTTAACCGAAGCTCAAGCAAAAGAAAAGTATGGCGACATCGAAGCTTATGAATACAACTTGGGTGGAAACGGCAAGAGCCAAATCTTGGGAACTACCGGATTCATCAAACTAATTCGCAAAAAGAGCGATGGAATCGTGGTTGGAGTTCACATGATTGGCGCTCGCGTTGGCGAACTAATTGGTGAGGCTCAATTGGTCTATAACTGGGAAGGAACTGCCGAAGATGTGGCTCCCCTAGTTCATGCTCATCCAACTCAAAATGAAGCAATGGGAGAAGCGTTCATGGCGCTGGCCGGCAAGCCACTCCATGCCCACGCTTAAGCGATAACCTAAAGACAACGAGTAAAAGGAGTAACGGCACAGTGGCCACTACGGTATCAATGCCCCAACTGGGCGAAAGCGTAACCGAAGGAACAGTTACTCGTTGGCTAAAGGCTGTCGGTGACACCGTCACTGCAGACGAGCCATTACTAGAAGTTTCTACCGACAAAGTAGACACCGAAATTCCATCACCAGTAAGTGGTGTGCTTACTGAAATCATTGCTGGCGAAGATGCCGTGGTTCTGGTTGGCGGCGCACTTGGTGTTATCTCTGAATCAGGTGAATCTACTTCACCTGCCCCTGCTTCAGTTCCTGCGGCTAAAGAAGAGACAGTTTCCTCCCCAGAGCCAACTCCCGCAGCTTCACCCGAAGTAAGTGTTGCGGCAGCCGCTCCAGCAAGTAGTAGTGGGCTTATCACGCCTGTTGTATTGCCTGCGCTTGGCGAAAGTGTTACTGAAGGAACTGTTACCCGTTGGCTAAAGGCAATCGGCGATTCAGTTGCTGCTGACGAAGCTTTGCTTGAAGTGTCTACCGACAAAGTAGACACCGAAATTCCATCACCAGTAGCTGGCATCTTGCTAGAGATCACAGTTGGCGAAGACGGTGTCGCCCAAGTTGGTGGACAACTTGGCACAATCGGCGCACTTTCTGGTGCTGCACCTGCAGCACCTGCAGCTCCCGCGGCTCCTGCGGCTCCTGCGCCAGCAGCTCCTGCCTCTACTCCTGCTTCCGAAGCAACGTCATCGCCGGCGATGACGGCTTCGGCGCCAGCGATGACGGCGGCGGCGGCAACCAATAACAGCAATGCTTATGCAACACCACTAGTTCGAAAGATTGCTGCTGAGCGTGGCGTAGATCTTTCAACTGTTGTTGGCACTGGAGTTGGCGGTCGTATCCGCAAGGAAGACATCGCATCAGCGCCAGCCACTCTGGCTCCAGTCGTAGTCAATGAACCACGTCCAGTTGAATCCAAGCCATTTGTTGCTCCAGTATCAGTTGTTGCGGCGGCGCCAAAGTCAGCTCCACAAACCGCACCTGCAAGTGATCTTCGTGGCAGAACTGAACCAATGACCCGACTTCGTAAAGTTATCGCCGAACGTATGGTCGAATCGCTTCAGATTTCA
>Ga0164293_10003200_pt1 | contig 13966 bp, 9 predicted proteins | sample GEODES118metaG_FD_111487 | JGI IMG/M metagenome (GOLD analysis project Ga0164293, IMG submission 111487) | Eutrophic lake water microbial communities from Lake Mendota, Wisconsin, USA - GEODES118 metaG | ecosystem: Environmental > Aquatic > Freshwater > Lake | place: USA: Lake Mendota, Wisconsin...
CTCAATGCAGTTGTTCCATCACCACACCTGGTGTTTACGGGTAATCCCGGAACCGGAAAAACTACGGTGGCCCGCCACATTGGTCGCATCTACAAGCAATTGGGATTGCTCAGCAGTGGTCATGTGGTGGAAGTCGACCGTTCTCAACTGGTGGGTGGCTATATCGGTCAAACGGCTATCAAAACTCGTGAAGCGCTCGACTCTGCCCGTGGCGGAGTGTTGTTCGTCGACGAGGCGTACTCGCTGGCTCGTGATCACGCTAACGACTACGGCCACGAAGCGATTGAAACAATCCTTGCGTACATGGAGAACAATCGCGGCAACATTGTCGTTGTGGTAGCTGGCTATCCAGCCGAAATGAAAACCTTCATGGCGATGAACCCTGGACTTGCAAGTCGCTTCGACTACTCGTTGCAGTTTCCCGATTATTCAAACGACGAACTGTCTGTCATCTTCGAGCGTCTCGCGAACGAATTCGACTACGACTTGGACGAAATTGCGCGAGATGCATTGAAGATGATCGTGTCGTCATGGGAGCGTGAACACGGATTTGGAAATGCACGAGAGGTGCGTCGCTTATTCAACGAGGTTGTAGCGGCGCACGGCGCATGGCTCATTCAGCAGGGAATCACATCTGGCGACGCGTTGCGTCAGTTGACCAGTGTGCATTTCCCTGTTGGGGAGGCGCTGGCCGCTGTTGGGGCTCGTGAGCGTGATGCACAAATCGATCTCGGTGGTCCTGGTTACCTTTAGGGGGCTACCGCGTTTGGCGTTTGGCGGAAACTAGGGTTTCCACGTGGATTTCAACTGGGCACGCTCGTTCGATCGCACGCTGCACCGAGAAGAGCCAGCCGAACCCTCGAAAAAACACATTGTGGTGGCGTGGGCTGCAGGGATAGTTGCTGTGCTGTTTATGGGAACCGTTGCAGCACGCATGGCGGCTCCCACCATTCATCCGGATGAATGGGGTTTTCTCACAAACGGGCAGGCGCTCATTGGCCACGTTGAAGCCCCCATTCCCACGGGCAGTTTTTATCCTGCTGGCTTTGGCATCATCACTGGTCTTGCGGCCCTTGTGTCGGGCTCAATCTCTGGGGCGTACCGCATCACCTTGTTCGTCAATATTGGTTTTGCGTTAGCCACTGCATGGTGGGCGGGTCGTTTGGCTCGCCAGGTTTTCCAGGTGTCGCAAAACGTGTCGCGTGTGGTGATGGCACTTGTGGCGGTGTTGCCCGGAACTTTGGTGAGCGCCATGTTTGCGTGGCCAGAGATTGCTGCGCGTCTGGCCTTTCTTGGCTTTATCTCACTGGTGTATCGCGCTGTATTGAAAACTTCGCCACGTGTTGTTCTTGTGCTCACTGCATGCACGGGGCTCATGCCCGCACTTCATGGTCGTTTTACATTGCTTCTACCGGTCATCGCGTTGCTGTGTGTGTATCTCTGGCGCGCTGCACGTTTGTCTTTTGCATGGTTAGTTGCAGCCGGTGCGGCAATGGTGTCGGGTTATGCCGTCTCCTATGTGTTGAACAAGTTTGTGAAGGCCAGCATCTACACAGAGTCATACGACCAAGAGAACCGCTTATTGAGTCGATTGTTCCGCCCAGATTTATGGCCAGCGTTGTTGCGCACCATGGTGGGCCAAACCTGGTACTTGTTAGCCACGTCGCTTGGCATTGTCGGCCTTGGAATGGTGTTCGCTGTTCACTCCGCAGTGAAGAACCGCTCCTCGCGCACTCGCGATGAATCCACGTGGGCTGAATCAGTCACACTTGCAGTTCTCGCATTCTCCGTGTTCTCCATCATCTTCACGGGTGGTCTGCAGTTGTTGCACGGCAATAGAGGCGATCATCTCATGTATGGCCGTTATGTCGAGATGATGGTTCCCGCTGTTGTGGTGGTGGCCGTTGTCGCTCTGTCGCGCCGTGGGGCGTTTGCTAGTCGGGCATGGCTAGGCGCGTTAGTTGTCATGCCCGTGTTGTCAATTGCTTACGTCATTGTCGATGGTGGTGACGGGGTGAAGGGCGGTGCATCCCGACGAAACATTGTGTTCCCGAACATTGTTGGAGCCGATGCTGCGCGATATGTGGTTTCGCCTGGGTTTCTTACCTTCACCGCCTTTTTCTTGACAGTAGGACTCGCGGCATGGCTCATTGCCAGGAAATCGCGCGCTGCAGGAATTGTTGCGTTGGTGCTGTTGTTTGCAGTGGGTGACATCACGTCGGGCCAGCGAAGTCTTCTTTCTCGCAGCGACAACATGGAGGGCGTCACTCAAACCATTGACTTGGTAAAGGGCTCGGGCACCACCTTGGTGGGCTTCGATGCGGGCGTTCGAAATGATCCGTCGTACTACTACTTGCGGTATCGACTGCACCCGGTTCGCATCGTACGATTCGATTTTTCAACGCCCGGTACACGAGTGCCTGCGGAATACTCGTGCCTCTACGGATGGGGAGATAAGCCCCCTGCTGATGGGGAATGGAGCATCGTCGCCGATGAGGTAGGGGTCGCGCGAGTACTGTGGCAAAGGGTGGGAAGCCCCCATTGCTAACCGGAGATCCCAGAAAATGACCGAGTACACCCCCGACCAGTGCGACGTAAGCGTTGTCCTTCCTATCTACAACGAGAAGGGACACCTACGCGCCGAGATTGATCGCATCCGCGAGGCACTTGCCGCATCGTCGTACTCCTTCGAAATTATTGTGGTGGACGACGGGTCAAACGACGGGTCAGAAACTGAACTTGCCAGCATTCCTGGCATCACCCTCATCACACATGGTCGCAATCAGGGAAGTGGGGCGGCACGGCGCACTGGTACAACTGCGGCGCGAGGTCGCGTTGTGGTGTGGACCGACGTGGACATGACCTATCCCAACAATCTCATTCCAGAACTTGTGGACGCCATGGACGGGTACGACCACATTGTGGGCTGGCGACAAACTGAAGAGGGAACGCACAAGCTGTTGCGTACCCCGGCCAAGTGGATCATCCGCAAATTGGCCAGTTACTTGTCAGAGACAGACATCAAAGATCTGAACTCTGGTTTGCGTGCATTCCGTCGCGATGTGGCCATGCAGTATGTGCACGAACTCCCCAAGGGCTTTTCGTGTGTCACCACTCTCACCATGTCGTTCTTGGGTAACGGATACAGCATCGCATTCTTTCCCATTCAGTACTTCCCGCGCGCTGGCCGTTCAAAGTTCCATTGGCTAAAAGACACGCGTCGCTACATCTTGCAAGTTATTCGTATGACGTTGTCGTACAACCCATTGAAGGTCTTCTTGCCCATTGGACTCATCTTGTTGGCGGCTGGGTTCGTCAAGCTTGGCTACGACTGGTCTAACCGAGACTTCCGTCTCGCAGCCAACACACTTCTTGTGTTCTTTGCGGCGCTTCAAGTCATCACTGTCGGGTTATTGGCAGACCTTGTTGTTCGAGCAACAAAGTCACCGCAATCAGTTCCGCGCGCATAGGTAATTGTGACCTCTCTACAGCGTCGACGCGTTTCTATTGTTGGTGGCGCATTGTCGGCCAACAAAGGTGCTGCAGCAATGGTGGAAACGGTGGTAGCGCAACTGTCGTCCACGCTTGGTCCATGTGAGTTCTCGTTGCTCACCACGTACCCCGATGCCGATTCACCCAAGGTGCCCACAACGTCACCAGTAACTGTCGTGGGTCTACAACCTCTCCGTCTTGCGCTTGTGGAATTTCCTGTGGCTCTGCTGGCTTCACTTGCTCGGCTACTTCGTCTTCCGCTGGGGTGGGTGAGAACTCGCGGCTGTAGAGCAATGTTGAACTCAGACGTTGTTGTCGATGTTGCGGGAATCTCTTTTGCTGACGGACGCGGTGTCCCCATTGTTGTGTACAACTCGCTCATGACAGGTGTGCCGCTACTTCTTGGAGTACCCACAGTGAAGGCAGCGCAGGCAATGGGGCCATTTCGTTCACCGGTGAACAAGGTGTTGTCCAAAATTGTTCTCCCACGGGTGACCGCAATCTGTGCACGCGGTGCCCGCACTCGTGATCATCTCAACACGTTGGGCCTCACCAATGTCACCGATGTCGCAGACTTGGCTTTTTCACTAGATGAAGCAGGCGAATTACCTGCCAACGTGGCCTCGTTGCTGAAAAATGCGGGTGACGGATTTATTGTGGTGATGCCTAGTGCTGTTGTTCGCGGAATCTACGAGTCCAACGGCGACAACTATGTAGAGGCTGTTGCTGAACTTGTTCGTCGTATTCGCCACACAACGAGTCGTGGCGTTGTCATTGCCCCGCATTCGTATCGAGTAGGCCATGGCGAAGGCCGAATGAACGATGGTCCAGTCTGTCGTGAGGTGGGTGCGTTGTTTGCGACTGATGCGATGGTGGTCACGGTTGATGCGGACTTATCTGCAGGTGAATTGCGAAAACTTATTGGAATGGGAAGTGTGCTCGTCACCTCTCGTTTTCACGCGATGATTTCAGGGTTATGTACGGAAACGCCAACGGTGGTTGTTGGGTGGAGTCACAAGTATCGAGAAGTTCTTGACGACTTCGGCCTGGTCGACTTCGGAATGGACTCGCAGGTTCTGTCCACTCCCGACCTCGTGGTGACCAAAGTTGCAGATGCGCTCACCAGGTCGGCTGAGTATTCGGTGCAAATTCGCGCGGCCCTGCCAAGTATTCGTTCGCGTTCAGCCAAGAACTTTGCCGTTATTGCACAAGCGGTGCGCCAATGAACATCAGCACCGACCTGTCAGGAGTTATCTCATCAGGAATGTGTATCGGTTGTGGTGCGTGCGAGATGGCCGATGCTTCGGTCTCGGTCGCTCTAAATCCGTCTCGGCTGATTTACGAGCCCACATCTCCGGGGTCTGAGTTAGCGGCTTCGGTGTGTCCTGCAGTATCGGTGGACTACGCCGGACTGCAGGAGTATCTCTTCCCAGGTTCTCCTGTCGGACCATTTGGTGTGGTTCGTTCCGTTCACCTGTCGCAAAGCACAACTACAGACCGCAATGTAAAGGCAAGTTCAGGTGGACTTATTAAGGAACTCTTGCGTTCACTTCTTGCGTCGGGAGACATCGACGCCGTTATCGCACTCGATCATGTAGACGGAATTGAATTTGCAGCGCGGCTAGTTACTTCACCTGATGACGTGGATACGTTGCCGGGTTCCATCTATCACAATCTGAAACAGACCCCAGCGCTGCAACTGCTGAAAGATACTCCCGGCCGCTTAGCTGTTGTTGCCATCCCGTGCGAGTTAGAAGGTCTGTATTCGTGGGTACGCACATGCGAACCAGAACTACGCGAGAAGATTGTCCTGACAATTGGTTTGTTGTGCGGATGGCAATACTCGCATCACAGCATTAACGCCATGGGCGAATACTTGGGATACAACCCCGACGACATCGCTGATATTTCGTATCGCGGTGGTGGTCCGGTTGGAAAACTCACAGTGACTACTCATTCTGGCGAGCAGTTCTCGGCAAGTCGTCGCGTTGACTTCGGTTACCAAGTCGCTTTCGACCGTCATTTCAATACATCGCGATGCCACGTGTGCATTAACCATTCCAATTTCTTGGCAGACATTGTTGTTGGCGATGCGTGGCTTCCCAGCACAGTGTTCACAAAGACGGGAATCAGCCTTGTGGTGTGTCGAACAGAATTTGCCGAGACATCGTTGCAGCGCTTGGTCGATAGTGGGGCGTGTGTTTCTATTCAGGTGGGCGAGGATGAGATTCGCGAATCACAAACCGAACGTGTGGTCTTCGGTGAATTTGCATACGCCTATGCTGATTTCCTTCGCGAATTGGGGCTCCACACACCTCGTTTAGACGGCCCCAACAAGGGATTCGGAACACTGAAGCCACGTCGCCAGGTTGCCAAGTTTCACCGCGAGCTTGTCCGAAAGCAGGCTCTCATGGCTGCGCGGCGATACAAGTACATGAAATTTCGCAAGGCCACCCTTGAACTGCGTGGCTACATCATGCGTTACGTGCGTTGGTTTATGGTTCGTATTCTGCGCGTGAAGAGCTTGAGCGGTCAGCGTAAAGAAATTCCGCGAGACCGGTTCCAGGGCTTCGCGTAAGGGGCAGGCAGCCCGCACCCCGTTCAATGTGGCGTAAGGGGGCGCTGATGGTGAAAGATAGGGGTGTCGTCCAAGGGGGGCCTGTATGACACTCACACCAGACCAAGCCGTTTTGGTTTTCACCGACCCAGCGGCGTATGCCGACGAAGAACGCTTCAATGAAGCGTGTGCTGTTCTGCGCAGGGAATCTCCGATTCATTTGTATGTGGACCCCACCGGAGCATTCAATCCTTTCTATGCCATTACAAAGCACAAGGACGTGTTGGAGATAGAGCTCCACAACAACATCTTTATTAACGAGCCACGACCTGTGCTTGGGCCGGCTTCGAGTGATCAGCGAAACGCCGAGAACGGCCACATGCTGCGAACACTTATTCACGTTGACGACCCTGAGCATCGAGATCTGCGCAATGTGACCAGCGAATGGTTTCTTCCGAAGAACTTGGGGAAACTTGACGCTCGGCTTGCGGAACTCGCTAAACGCTATGTGGACAAAATGGCATCTCTCGGTGGCGAATGTGACTTTGCGCAAGACATTGCGATGCACTTGCCGCTGAATGTCATTTTGGACATCTTGGGACTTCCTGAGTCCGACTATCCGCGAATGTTGAAGCTAACCCAAGAGTTGTTCGGTGCTTCAGATGAAGAGTTACGGCGCGGGTCGTCCCCTGAAGATCTCATTGCCGTCATTCAAGACTTCTTTGCTTACTTCACCAAGATCACCGAAGAACGCAGAGCCAACCCAACAGACGACCTTGCGTCTGCGGTGGCGAACGGAAAGATAAACGGTGAAGAACTCACCATGATGCAGACCATTTCGTATTACGTCATTGCTGCCACGGCGGGCCACGACACAACTGCATCAGCAATTGCCGGGGGAGTGCAGGCACTCATTGAAAACCCAGAACAGTTAGAGAAGTTGCGGAATGATCCGTCCCTTGTTGCAACGGCAGCAGATGAGATCATTCGTTGGGTGACGCCGGTGAAACACTTCATGCGTACCGCTACAGAAGACTATGAAATTGGTGGGGTCACCATAAAGAAGGGTGAGTCCGTCCTCTTGTCGTATCCGTCGGCGAATCGCGATGAAGATGTGTTTGACCGACCACACGAGTTCGACATCACGCGTTCTCCCAATAAACATTTGGCTTTTGGTTTCGGTGTGCACTACTGCCTGGGGGCCATGCTGGCACGAATGGAAATCAAGGCTCTCCTCACAGAACTAATTCCCCGAGTGAAGACAATGGAAATTGCCGGCGACGCTTCGCTCATGAAGACCACCTTTGTTGGTGGTTTGAAACATTTGCCAATCAGATACGAAATGGTGTGAGTCGTGGCTAACGAATTATGGAGAAAAGGTGCAGTCGAATTGGCTGCCGACATAGCCGATGGAACTGTGAGTAGCCGCGAAGTTGTGCAGGCGCATCTTGATCGAATTGCAGAAGTGAATCCGCACATCAATGCTGTTGTGCGTGTTATGGCAGATGACGCACTGCGTATGGCGGACGATGCCGACAGGGCGGTGAAGAGTGGCGTCGAACTTGGTCCGTTGCACGGCGTTCCGTTCACAATCAAAGAAAACATCGACATTGCTGGTTTACCCACAACGCATGGTGTCCCAATGTTCGCCGATGCCATTGCGTCAACCGATGCGCCCAGCGTTGAGCGAATGAAGGCTGCGGGTGGTATTCCGCTGGCTCGTACCAATCTTCCCGACATGGGTCTACGCATTCATACCGAATCGTCTTTGCATGGCCGAACAAAGAATCCGTGGATGGCAGATCGCACGGCTGGTGGTTCAAGTGGCGGTGAAGGTGCTGCGCTCGCAACGGGAATGTCACCTATTGGTTTAGGAAATGACGTCGGGGGTTCATTGCGTAATCCAGCTCATGCGTGTGGCATCTCAGCGCTAAAGCCGTCTTTTGGCGTCATACCTCACACCCTTACGTATCCATCCCCTAACAGATCGTTGTCATCGCAAACCATGTTGAACCAGGGCGTCATGGCACGAAACATCTCCGATGTACGTCACGGTTTTTCCATAGTGGCAGGGCCAGATCCGCGCGACCCCCTCAGTCTTCCTGTCACTCTTACGGGGCTTGCCCCAGGTGAGAAGGTCACTATCGCTGTGCTCACGAACCCGCCCGGCGGTTCTACGCACCCCGGAATCTCCGATGCGGTGCGTCGCGCGGCCGATGTGCTTGCTGATGAAGGACACAATGTGGTGGAAGCAACACCACCCGACATGGAACGCGTGTATTTGTTGTGGGCGCATCTGATCTTTTCCGAACTTCACGACATTAAAGATCAGATTGATCTTGTCATGGGCGAAGGCGGTCGCTCTCTTATCGCAAACACACTTGAGATGTTTCCGAAGACAACCACGATGGATGGTTATCTCGCCCATACGCAACGTGATGAGTTGGCTCGTAAGTGGTCATTGTGGTTCCAAGAGCATCAGGCGGTCATTCTTCCTACGTGGAGTCAGCCGGCATTTGTAGCCAACTACGACATCAGCAGCATGGAAGGTTCAGTGGGGACACTGGAATTAATGCGTCCAGTTCTACCTGGCAACGTGTTGGGCTTGCCGTGTGCTGTCACGCCAGGTGGAATGGCGGACAATCTTCCTGTGGGTGTTCAGGTGATGGGTGCCCGCTACACCGACCTGCGTTGCTTGTCGTTGGCAGAACAAATTGAAGGGGCTTTGGGGTTGGACACACCCATTGATCCGAGACTCTAGAACTAACGACGGTCTTGTAGAAACGGAAACTTTGTTCGCGTAGCTGTTACGACATCAGAGGCAATGTCAGCAAGAAGGATCTCTTCGTCGTCGTTCGCCGTTGCAAGAGTGTTGCCCAGTGGGTCAAAAATTCGTGAGTCTCCGTTGTAGTCGAGTCCTCCGCCCGAGCCCACTCTGTTGCAGCCAATGACATAGGCCTGATTCTCTATGGCGCGAGCGCGCAGCAGTGCTAGCCAATGTTCGCGTCGAGACATGGGCCAGTTTGCGGGAATGACATAGACATCGGTGTTCTTCGCAAGTGCCCAGAACTCGTCGGCAAAACGCAGGTCGTAACAGACAAAGAAACTGATGCGTAGGTCGTTAATGGTGACAGTGAGAAAGTCAGTTCCCGCTCGGAAGTGCCTATCTTCACCGCCATAGGTAAACGGGTGGATCTTTCGGTAGCGATCAATGGTGCCATTTGGGTGGGCAACGACGAGCGAGTTGTAGGGGCGCGGATCACCATCGATGATTTCTGGGCAACTTCCGCAGATCCACACGTTGAGTTCCTGGGCAAGACGGACAAGGAACTGTGATGAGGCGCCACCTTCTGGTTCGCCAATATCGTCTTGGTCAACCACGAATCCGGTGGAGAACATCTCGCTCAGAACAATGAACTGTGCGCCCTGTGAGACTGCATCACGCACGAGATTCTCGAGAGCCGCAAAGTTTGACTCTCTATCTGCCCAGACAATGTTGTGCTGAATGGCCGCAACCTTCATGGCTTCACCCTAGGCCCACGCACGTAGCCGTTGAGCCGCCTCGTGAATGGTGGCGTCTTGTTTGCAGAAAGCAAATCGAACCATGTGCCTTCCTTCGCTGCTGTGGCGCGGGTCGTAGAGAACTCCGCCCGGAATTGCTACGACGCCGCACAATGTGGGAAGCGAGCGGCAGAACTCAACGCTGTCTCCGTGTGGAAACCGTTCACGTATGTCGGCAGTAATGAAGTATGTGCCTTCGGGTGCAATGGGCTGAAGCCCCGCATCTTGTAGCGCGGGAAGAAGCATGTCGCGCTTGCGCTGTAGGTCTTGTGCAAGCTGTGCAAAGTATGCATCGGGTAAACGAAGACCTGTTGCGATTGCCGACTGAAATGGTGTGCCGCCTGCGAATGTAAACAACTGTTTGGCCATTCGTGTGGCGTTCAGCAGTGGGGCAGGAGCGCACGCCCACCCAATCTTCCAGCCAGTTGTATTGAAGGATTTGCCTCCAGAAGAAATGGTGATGGTTCGCTCGTGCATGTCAGGCAGCGACGCGATGGGAATATGAACAGCAGAATCAAACGTGAGATGCTCATACACCTCGTCGGACACCACAATCAGGTTGCGCTCGCACGCAATGTCGGCAACGAGTTGTAGTTCTTCTCGTGTGAACACCATTCCCGTCGGGTTATGTGGTGAGTTCAGAAGAATCACTCGAGTCTTCGGCGTCACGGCACTTCGTAGTTCATCCGCATCGAATCCGTAGCGGCCATTCGCTTGTGGCCGAAGTGTGACAGGGGAGAGTCGGGCTCCCGCCAGAGCGACGCATCCGGCGTACGTATCGAAGAGGGGTTCAAAGACCACAACTTCATCGTCCGGATTCAGAATGCCCAAAAGCGCTCCCGCAAGAGCCTCGGTGGCTCCCATGGTGACGAGTATTTCTGTATCGGGGTCGTACGAAAGATTCCAGAATCGTTTCTGATGTTCTGAGATTGCTGCGCGAAGTGTGGGAACGCCGATGCCGGGTGGATACTGATTATTCCCATCGGCAATGTTCTGCATTGCTGCATCCAGAACTTCGCGTGGGCCGTCGTAGTCGGGAAATCCTTGACCCAAATTGACGGCACCAGTAGACACCGCAAGTGCAGTCATCTCGGCAAAGATTGACGCGCCGAACCCTTGAAGGCGAAGTGCGAGCGGCTCGTGCGGTGTCACCACCGTAAGAGTATGCGCTGTTGAGTGTTGGTTATGCAGTCCAGCCGGAGAAGGCGTCAATCATTGCCTTCACATCGCCAAGTGGATACAGAATTGGACAGGTTGCGCCGTCCTTCATGTACTCACGAACCTTTGCGCGTGCATCGTCTGGTGTTCCCGATGCCGTCAGCATTTGCACAATCTCGTCTGGTACCAATTTCGATGCCGCTACTACTTGTTCGTGCGTTGCTGGCCATGTGAGTACTTCGCCCACCTTGTCGAGAAGCGATTGTGGAACTCCCGAGGCTTTCATGATGTGTGGTTGCTGACCGAGGTACTGAGTGACCATGAGACGCGCCATGTCAAGCGCGGTCTTACGGTCTTCATGCACGCTGCACACCACCAACTGTGGGCGGTCGATGCTTTCCCATTTGCGACCTGCTTTATCTGCACCCTTCGCGAGAGCTTCAATTGCCGTCTTGTTGTAGTCGGGAGACACCAAGTAGTTCAGTACAACGCCATCGGCAATTTCGCCGGCTAACTCCATCATTTGCATTCCCGTTGCGCCCAAGTAGATGGGAACATCCTTCGGGCGACGTTCTTGATACACGTAATCAAGTTCCACACCGTCAAGGTGTACGAACTCACCATTCATGGTGACAGTTTCATTTGCGAGCAGTCCGCGTACAGCGGTGATGATTTCGCGCATTGCACGAAGCGGCTTTGCGCGTGACACGCCTACTTTTGCAGCCAACGGATCCCACCATGCTCCTATTCCCAAGATGACGCGTCCTGGTGCAAGATCGTCGAGAGTGGAGAACGTTGCTGCGAGACGTGCAGGGTTTCGTGTCCAACAGTCGACAACGCCAGAACCAATCTTGATGGTGTCGGTGACAGCGGCAAAGGCGGACATCGGAACAATGGCATCGCGAACAAGTCGGCTATCGGCTTGCCACACCGCTTCGAATCCTTTTTCTTCGGCGTACTTTGTGTATTCCATGCCTTCGGCAATGGGGTGTGCGTCTTGCAAGTAAATGGCTGCTGGGCTTGACATGGTGTTCTCCTTGAAGACGTGTGTTAGTCGTTTGAATCGTCAGTTTTTGGTTTCATTGGCAATTGGGTTCGCCAGATGCCATCGGCTGCGTGAAGAGCAGCGGCAACGGCCGGCGCAGTAGGCACGAGTCCAATTTCGCCAACACCCTTAATGCCATACGGGCTGCGGGGTTGCGGGCACTCCACCATGACTACGTCAATAGGCGGCACATCTTTTGGACGCAAAATGCCCAGCGAACGCAGAGTCATGTTGGTGGGGAAGCCATTCTCGTCCGAAGGGAAGTCTTCGGTGAGTGCATAGCCAAGACCCATGTGGACCGCGCCTTCAATCTGTCCTTCACACAGCGTGGGGTTTACTGCTTTGCCTACGTCGTGCACGGCGACAACTTTTTCTATTGCTTGCGTAGCGGGGTCCATCACAACAAGTTGTGCTGCGTATCCGAATGCAGAGTGAATGGTGGGATTCTCCACACCAGGCTCGCCCAGGTGTTGTGTCCAATCCACCACATATTCACCCACGTAGTCGACACCGACGGCACGACCACCTGCGTTTGCTTCTTCGCATGCTTTCTTCACACTGGCTGCTGCCATAAGGGTGCCTCGGCTGCCCGTTGTTTGACCGAAACCTAATTGGCGTGTGGTGTCCACGATGACGCGAATGCTTGCTGCATCAATTTCGAGTTCTTCTACAGCAACTTGGAGTGCCACTGTGTGAACACCTTGACCCATTTCGGTCCAACCATGACGCACTTCTACAACGCCGTCAGCACAGAAGTGAATGACCGCACGTGTGACTTCACGGAAACCGTTGCCAAGTCCGGAGTTCTTCAAACCAAGACCGAGTCCCACTGCTTTGCCAGCGGCAACGGCTTCGTCGTATGCGGCCTTGATGGTGTCGAGACAGGTTTCTGCACCGAGAGAACCGTCATCCATAATCTGTCCGGGTCCCCACACCTCGCCTGGATGAATGACGTTGCGCTTACGAATCTCCCAGCCTGAGATTCCTACTTTCTCAGCGAGACGGTCGAGACAGCCTTCCATTGCGAACTGGGCTTGGTTTGCGCCGAAGCCGCGGAACGCACCGCACACCGGATTGTTTGTACGAACTGCTACCGAAGAAACATCGACCGAAGGTGTGTGATACGGGCCTGTTGCATGACCTGCTGCGCGTTCTAGAACTTTCATACCCACCGATGCATACGACCCTGAGTCGCCAATCATTCGTGCGCGTACGGCAGTGAGTTTCCCTGTTGCATCACAACCAACGGTGTATTCCATGCGGATGGGGTGGCGCTTCGCATGAATCAGCAGACTCTCTTCGCGAGACAACGTGCATTTCACTGGCTTTTGAAGTAGCCACGCGGCGAGGGCGGTTTGCCCTTGGTTCGACATGTCTTCTTTGCCACCGAATGCACCGCCGTTTGAGACCAATTCAACGGTGACCTTGTCGGTGGGAACATCGAGAATGGCGCAGATTTGATCGCGATCGTCCCATACGCCTTGTCCTCCGGAATACACATGCATCGTGCCGTCGTCGGTGTTGGGAACAGCAAGTGTTGATTCGGGTTCAAGGAAAGCGTGCTCGATGCGCTGCGTTTGGAATGTCTCGGTAATGACATGCGCGCTGTTGGCAAGTTGAGTGTCAACGTCTCCGCGCGCGTACTCGCTGCGAGACAACACATTGCTGTCGGTGCCCCACACAGCAATTTCTGGATCATCAATTGCGGCAACTGCATCGACAATGGGTCGATGAGGCGCGTACTTCACCTGAATAAGTTCGGCAGCGGCGCGCGCCTCGCGACGTGTGCGAGCAACAACAATGGCCAAAACATCTCCGGCATACGACGTGCGTTCGCCAACGCCAATCATGACGGGCCAGTCTTTATAGATGATGCCCACTTTGTGTGCACCCGGTATGTGGGCAGCGGTGAAGACGGCTTCTACGCCAGGTGCAGATTCGGCGGCAGAGGTATCAATATCGAGAATGTCTGCACGCACATGCTTAGTGAGATGAAGAGCGCCGTGCAGCATGCCGGGAACGCGAATGTCGTCTACGTAGCCTCGCTCACCTAATGCTAGATCTGCAGCTTCGTACTTGACACCGCGCGAACCAACTCCACCAGGAAGAGAAACGTCAACAGGGGTTCCTTGAGCAACAGCCTCAATGGCATC
>Ga0164293_10003201_pt1 | contig 13965 bp, 16 predicted proteins | sample GEODES118metaG_FD_111487 | JGI IMG/M metagenome (GOLD analysis project Ga0164293, IMG submission 111487) | Eutrophic lake water microbial communities from Lake Mendota, Wisconsin, USA - GEODES118 metaG | ecosystem: Environmental > Aquatic > Freshwater > Lake | place: USA: Lake Mendota...
ATTAGTCGCAGTAGCTATAATAGCACCTTGATTAAATGCAGCAGTTGAAGCAAATTTAGTACCGGTGATACCATTATCCTTAATAACAAGAGTATTACCTCCGTTGTATTGTATGGTTGTATTATCTACTTTTGTACCTATAAACGCCCATGAGCTTAATGAAGTGTAGTTAGTACCTGTGAGCTGATATAGTAGTGAGCTAACACTTACTATGTCGTATAAAGCTGCTCCTGTAATTCCTGTAAGTGAATTAACAGTAGCGAGAGGCTTAAGCATTACCGCACCGACGGGACCACCTCCAATTGTAATACCATCACCTACATACAGCCTATTTGTATCTGTAGTGTATCCCAACTCTCCCTGTTCGAGGATAATGGTACGTCTTTGAGCATCCGTACCACGCCTTACTTTAAGTTTTATAATAGAAATGTCAGGCATAATTTAATAGTCTCTATTATTTATACACTTATACTCTATTTCAACACTTAAGTGTTGATTATTAGCCTTAATAAATTACTCTTATATAATGGCTGTTGATATATACAACCTAAGAGACGATCAATATAATAATAATAGTGGTAGCGATATAAAGATGGTTGAAATAAATCCAATCGAGTCTTGTAATCGTAGATGTTCTTTTTGTCCAAGATCAGATAGTAAAAAATATCCTAATACTAAAAATAAAATTTCATTTGAAACATGTAAAAATATATCTAGCCAATTAAAATCTATTAATTTTACTGGTTGGGTAAGTTTTGTTGGTTTTGGGGAGCCATTACTTCACTCTAGTTTAGAAGAATGTATTAACATTATAAGACAAAATAATCCATATATTAAATTTGAAGTTAATACAAATGGTGATTTTTTAACAACCAATAAAATTGAATCGTTATATAGGTGTGGATGTACTAATATAAATGTTAGTATGTATGATAACGATATATCATACAATATTAATGAACTTAAAGGAGACATACCTATTAATATAGTTTTTAGACATCATTACGATAAAAATTTAAATTATAACTTAAATTTAATTAATAGAAGTAATATAACATATGGTAATACTATATTAAATTTAAATTCTCCTTGTTATTTGCCGTTTTATAAGCTTATGATAGACTGGAATGGAGATATACTACCGTGTGCAAATGACTGGTCACGTACTATTAAATTTGGTAATATTAATACACAAAATATAAAGGAAATAATAAATGGCGATACTAGTGTTAAGTTTAAAACATCACTATGTACAGGTACAAGAATTCAAATGCCTTGTTCAAAATGTAATGCCTGCGGTACTATACGTGGTGAGAAAGAATTTAATAACTTTAAACAGAATTATAGATTATAAAATGTCTCAATATCGCATAGCGTCATTCTATAAAAATAATTATTGTTGAATACATATTCCTTAAGTTTATAATTCTTAAATATATTGGTGTTTCTTAACAAAATAAAATTACCTGCTTCAGCCACTATATTAACATTTAATAAGTTTCTAACCTGTTTAAATTCGCTGCTTATCTCCTTTAAGAGACTACTATCTTTCAATAGCTCCCTAACTAGTTTTAAAGTAATAGAATTGAGATACATAGGGCGAAACTGATTGAGTTTTTCGATAACAGCAACATTACCTGTTATACAGAAACCAAACCGCATACCAGTAAGTCCTCCCATCTTACTGAAGGTTCTTACAATTATTAAGTTCTCGGGTAATTGTGAAAGCGGTAAAGGAGCTGTAGGTGTAATATACGCTTCATCAATTACAACAAATTTATATTGGTTGCACAAAGCTAATATATCTTTACAATCTAATTTATAACCAGTAGGGTTGTGAGGTGAAACAAAATATAAACCACAATCTTTGGTATTGGTTATATGATGTAAGTCTATAGTAAAATTATTTGAAAAAATAAAATCTATATATTTAATTTCTTTGTTGTGAGCAGAAACATAGTAAGGAAATAGCTCAAAGGTAGGTGATGTAGTTACCCAGGTACTGCAATCTAGAGTTTCTATTATTGACCTCAAAACTTGTTCTGATCCGTTATCTGCATATATGTTTGAAGTTGAGATATTAAAAATTTTAGAAAGATCTAATATTACATCTATAGGAGACTTATATTGGATATAATCTACACTATTAATATCCGTTATATTTAAAAGTTTCCTTACGACTGATGGAACAATACATTCATTTCTGTCCAATCTAATAGTGTCGCTGTTTATTTCTAACGGAAATCTATTCATTTATTTTATATAGGCTTATATAAGCTTCAGCAAATTCTCTATTGCACTCCATTCCTCTAAATCTAGCATAAGTCTCTAAACCCACTTTACTTCTCGGGTTTGGATATTGTCTTAGTTCACTTTTATATAGAGATAGCATATCCCACTTATTCATTACATCGCCATAGTCTAACACCGTGTAGGTGTTAGCAAAAAAGCATTTTTTACCTTGTGTAGTAGATGAAGGTACTTCGTATACTAATAGTTCTTGAGGTTGTATCTGTTGAATTTTACGAAAAGCTATAAGACACGATTTATGAACGGCAGCATGGTCACTGTTTATATCACCATCAAACGGAATAAAAACTTTTTGTGGTTGTAGTTTAGTGTAAATTCTTTCTATTTGTTTAGTAAGATCAGAAGAAGACATTACATCTAGCCTCTCATCTACATTATTTAAAAGATGATACTTTATTTTATATTTTGTAGATATGTCAGTTATGTTCTTTATATTGTCTAGCCTATGTTCTTCTCTATGCGAAACAACAATCACGTTAATATTTTCTTTATCTGCATTTTTAGAAATATAACCTCCACATCCGAGAATCTCATCGTCTGCGTGCGGAGCAATTATTAAAGTTGTTTTCATATCTATGAAAATATTATCGATCTATCTGCTTATGTATCCAGTCTCGTAAATCTATAGTTTGTTTGTGATCTAAAAGTTTAACACTTTTTTTAAGATCTAAAACTTTACCTTTAAACTCTTTAACATCACTCAACTCAACTACTACATTTAGATTTGGTATTTTTTCTTTAATATAATTAACTATCTGTAATAATGATATACCATTAAACCCATCTATATTAATTGTTTCGTTTTTTGTCTCGTCTAGTTTATCAGGTATACTAGAAATAGTACGAGCTAGATCTTTAACGTGTATAAAGTTTCTATAACCATTACTGGTAATTGTAATAATTTCACCATTTATAGCTTTTTGAATAAAAGTAGATACCGCTGTTCGTGGATTAGACCCTTCACCGTAAATAGTTCCATATCTACAAATGGTATAATCAAGATTATAGCTTTTTTGATAGCTTCTTATTAAGATCTCACCACAAATTTTAGTAGCAGAGTATATATTTGTACCGTTATTAGCATTCAAACATGTATCACCCTCATTTACAAAATCTTCTTCACATTCTGAATAAACCCAAGATGTGCTAGAAAATATTACCCTCTTCACTTTATTTTCAACGCATGCTTTTAATACATTATGTAATCCTATAATATTTTTTTCTATTGACTCGTAAGGATATTCGTAATTTTTTGTTGCTTCTGAAAGAGCAGCAAACATATAAACCACGTCTGTATCTTGAAGTATATTAGATAGACCCTCGCGGTCAGTGACTACATCGCAAAAAATAAAGTCTTTAATATTTTTTTCATTTTTTATATCAACAACTTTAACTTCGTGTTTGTTTTTAAGATATTCGTATGTGTTATGACCAATAAATCCGGATCCGCCTATCAATTTAATTTTCATATATAAAATTTCGTTGCTCGTAAATCATTTCTTCAAGCGTAGGTACCTGAATCTTATTATATACTGTGGTTAGGCTTCTATCAAGGGTATTTTCTATTAAAGTACCGCATATTTCAGTTGCTTGTGTAGGTATTATTTTGAGATTAAGATTATATATTGAATATATAATGCTTAATATTTCATATTTTGAAACCACTTTATCAGAATATACATGTCTAACTCCCGACCAGAACGAAACTCCGTCGTCGCGTAGCATCTTTTCAATAATTTTAGCTATTTCCAATCCCGTTACCCCGTTCCACAAACAGTTAGTATATCCTGTTACCGACTTATTAGCGTTTTTTAATGCAAATTCTAATAATCCTATCTTATTGTAGAGCTCTTCTCCTATAAAACTTAATCTCATTACTGTTGTTTGTAAGTCGGTGTGTGTTTTCGTGATACCATAAATATCTTCTGCATCGCATATATCTTGCTCTGAATAATTACCTCTATCACCTTTAAACACGCAGTCTGATGAAAAATTAATTAGCTCGCACCCAACCTCGAGGGCTAGTTTATCGAGAGTTAGTGGAAAAGACTTATTTACAATAGTAGCCTCCTCTTTAGATTTTATTCGAGGCTTAAGCAAGCCTATACAATTTATTATTATATCTTTTGGAGAAATATTCTCAGTAAATTTTTGTTTATTAAAAGAAGTCGCATTTAAATCATCACGTGTATATGTCTTTATAGTATATTTTTTTTGTCTTAGATACTTAGATATGCAACATCCAAGCATTCCATTGGATCCTAATACATGAACTATCATTTTTATACTTCTCTCAATAAAAATTGATTAATTGTGACTCTATAGCTATCAGGCAGGGATTCATAGCTATGCCAAGTAATATTATCTAGCGGCGGAAATATTAAAGAAGTGTTCTCCTGCCAATCAACACTTTTAATAAAATTTTTATTTTCATCATAAATTTTAGTACCACAGCTTATATCTGGAGATACAAATATTACATTAGTAAGTACTTTTTCCGTACAGTCATCATGAATGGGATAGCTTCCACCATCAAATATTATATTAATATTTACAACAGTTTGTAATTCACCTTTGTAATCTCTATGTTTCGAAAATACAGATAGAACATACTCATTAATTACCTTACTCCTTAAGCAAGCTGCTGTTGATGGTAGCTTAAACACATTATTACCGTCTTCACTTCTAAAGAAAATACTCTCGTTATGCTGTTTTAATATCGCATGGCTTCTACCATTACGTCCTACGAACCTTTTACTCCTTTTGATTTTTTCTACAGCGATATTTAACTCATCACGCATTTGCGCAAATAGCTCTTTATCGTAATAATTACTACTTATAATATGACTCCAGGGATAGGTTTCTACTTTCATTTTTTAAATACAGTTAGTTTAGATAAATCGACTTTATACTCAGAAGACTCGCCACATATTGTTTTATTATCGTTCTTCGCTCTATAGAATTGCTCCACGCCCCTTATAGCCTGTTCAGGAGTCATATACATGTGATATCCCATAATATCCACATCCGTGTTAAGAATATCATTATAAAAATAAGAATCGCGACCATCATATCGAGCTTTTCTAAGCCAGTCAGCCGCCCTGGCATCATTAGTAAGAATCATACCACCTCGACCTATTGGTATTAATTTTTTAAAATGAAAAGATAGACACGTAAAGTCGCTCTCATGCATATTTTTTCTAAACTCACAAGCACTATCAGTGACACTATAAGGATTAAGTTTATAACTTCCATCCCACTTATAATCTACAAATTCAATATCATAACCTGCATGTATAATAGACATAGGTACTGAAATATAAGTATGCTTAGGTACTTGAATAACCTGCCTGTCGCAAATAGTTGAAAGATACTTAAAGGTAAGAAACAAAGCATTAGAGCAAGAGTCTACTGCTATACCGTATCTAGCATTACAGTAAGATGCAACCTCCTTCTCAAAAAAAGAGACGGTATCCCAAACATTATTCATACCATATTATATTAATAGTAAAGGATTATTCAACTTCTTCTAAAATATTTTTTGTATGGCCGTAATAGTGTTTTATATAAGGCCGACCAAACTTTCGTTGATTATAATTCCATCTATCATTTATAAACTTGCATAGATTGCGCCCAAAAAGACAATTTAGCACCACTTCATCATTCCAATCGTACCACTCACCTCTATATGTCTCGAAAAAATTAAATATTTTATTTGTAGCATTAATCTCTCTCCATTTTTTACAATCCACCAGCATAACCCCAGCATTAAAAAACTTACACTTATCTTTTTGTATAAATTTACTAAGAGCTTCTGTAGGCTTATATACAGTAAAGGCCTTCTCGTGATCTACTAACCAGTTATGCTGTACCGCCCCTATTAAATTATCTTCTAGATTAATATTATAAAGTTTTTTAATGTCTGTTAGGCATATAGTATCACTATCCAAAAAAATCACTTTCTCATTCATTTTATCGAACATTAATGCTCTATGAATAAAAAACGGATAATCTAATTTATCGATTTTTATTTTACTTATACTGTTATCTAGCTCAACGCTATCTAAGTCACCAAAGTGAAAAATAATAAACTCCAATTCTTCCGGTGAAGAGGAGAACTGTTTAACATAATTAATAGAATTAAGAGTTAAAGATAAATAGTTCTCACTAATTAAATAGCATATTTTCATATATTTCCATTTCTTTTAAAAAATTTGGATCTGTAAATTTAGTTGATCCGCTCCCAGGCCATATAAAAGATTCATTAGATAATTGACCACCATGAAGAGCTGATAAATCCTCAATATGTTTAATGTTATCATTTAACTCTAGCACTTCACTAAACTTAGAATCGTATACTTTTTCTAGAGCTATTTGGTCACTATCCCAATTAAACATATCTGACTCTGCTTGTACAATAACTTCATCTATAAACTCTCTCGTTATGGTGTTATTTTTTACATATAGAAAACTACACTCCCAGCATTTCTTATTAAAATATCTCTCGCAGTATGATACAGTACAGCAAATATCACTTTTACTTAAATAGGGTTGTAGTTCTTCTATATTTTTCCTTACTATAGTATCTGAATCTAAGTATATAATATCTTGATAACCCTCTTGTAAAAGCTTTTTTATATTTCGAAATCTTGTATTAGAGGTATAGCACTGCAAGTCACTACTCAAAAATCTGGGCTTGCCCTTTTTATATTTTTTAGCCAAACAATCTGAAACGCTTGGACCAAATAACAGCTCGCCGCTAGCTCTTAAATTTTTTCTTTTAGTAGTAAGATTACTAAAATCTAACTCTATAATAATATTAGGTATAATCTTTTTTAAATTTAATATAATATTATCGTCCGTTATATTAACTAGTCTGCAATGTACTTTAGTGCTTGGAGAATTTACTCTTAATGATTTTACTAAGCAAAATAAATACTCAATATAGTTCTTATCTACTGTTGTTGTTACTACCATGACTCGTCGCAGTTTTCACACATACCTGTGTAGTTGTTATTTTTGTGTAGGGTGAGAATATTCTCCCACTTCGTACCCCTATAAATGTTACTAAGTGAGTCTTTGAAGATATTACCCACTACACCGGTTCTCTCCAGATCGTGAAAAGGGCAAAACAGAACATCACCTCCAGTTACAACGCCTCCATTAGCGCCAGGCCCGTAAGGACAAACACCACTTCTTTTTCTCGGCTTGTTATTAGATTGCTCTATATGACCGGCTCTATTTAAGTTATATTTTTCTGTCGTTACCAAATTTGCACATCTATTAACTCGAAAAGATGTTACATATTTATATAAATTTGTATCAGGCGTGAGATTGCACCTCTGTATAAATCTAATTTTTAAATTATTACAATTATCATACAACATTTCTAGCTTTTCCTCAAACAATATATGTTTATCCTTTTGGGTATTTGAAAAATATTCTTCGGAAGTCTCTCCATATAGAGATACATCTAAAACTAGTTTTTTAAAATTACAAATTTTATTAATATGATCACTATTTACTAATAAAAGATTAGTAGTAAAGGTGTACTCTTCTACAAGTTTATTGCCTTCTAAAAACTCTAACTTTTCAATTAAAGACTTATCCATAAACGGCTCTCCTATAGCTGGAGTTAAGTCGAAAAATCTTATACCTGACTCTAAACAGTTTTGAACTATTCTTTTAAACTCTTCTGTAGACATTATCTTATATCTACTATACTCTTCTAACAAGTCTTTATTAATACCTCCTCTGCAAAAGCTGCAATTTAAATTACAGTTACTAAGTATTATAATAGATATTAACTTGTTATGTCTTTCTGCCACACGAAATTTATCTTCTAATAAAAAACTATTGTTAGAAGAATATTTTTTGTGTTTTTTATAAATTAAAAAGCCTTTTTCTATATTTTTCATTTCTGTTGTAGTATTTCGTAAAATTTATCTAAAAACTTTTTTTCATATTTAGCTTGACCATCTCCTGACCATATACTACTATCGTCTGATAGTTTATAATCCTTATATTTTAAATCAAGCTCTCCTACATTTAAATTATTTGTACTATTAAATCCAGCTTTTAGAGCTATAGTGTCTTGATCCCAGAAAAATAAATTTTTTTCTAATTCTTTTATAATATTATCAATAAAAATTTTACTAGTAGAAGTATTTTTTAATACAATGCAGTCCTCATGTACACACTCTATGCTATCTTTTATTATCACATCGTAGTCTAATTTAAAGATCTCATCAAAGTTCTTAAGCACTATAAAGTCACAATCTATCAAAACTATACTATTAGGGTTAAAATTATCAAAAATAAATTTAGCATTATAAAATCTACTATGACAAGTATAGGTAACTTCATCATCACATAAGCAATTTTTATTGAATCTCCCACTTTTTAAAATAGGTGTGTCAAAAGGATTTTTTAATTTCTTAATTCTTTCTAAAGGTGGATTATCCTCTATTACAAAAACCTCGTATTTTTCTAAAAAAGCTATAAACTCAGGATCGCAATTAACACACCTACAAACTATTAACCCGTCAAAAACCCTACGTAGCGACTTAATTAAAACGACAGCATACTCTTGATATGACTTATTAGTAGCAAAGGTTATAGCTTTTTTATAATCTAAAAGCATAGGGGATTTTTATCTATATTTAAAACGCATACAACAAAATCGTGTAATTTTTTTTCTATGTCGTACTTTTTTTCTCTATCATGAAACCTATCTTTAAAGCCCGACGTAGTTCCATCATTCCATTTAAAAAAATCTTCTATTTTATCTTTAATGCTAAAATCAAAGCTATCATAATTATATTTTTCATAACTAGTCTTTTCCGGGCAAATATTTAATTCATAGCATTGCGGAGTGAGAATAGCTCTGGATTTTAATTGTGCAAAATTTAACGTAGCATTAAAATAAAAAAATGTATTTGAGTATACACTAGTCAATATCTCAAAATTTTTAGATCCTACTTCCTTAATTATTTTTTCACAATCTAATTCATCTAGATACTCAGGAAACGTATGTCTGCAGAGTATTCTTATTGAATTAAAATTTTTAAGGGCTTTCCTTTTTATTAAACTTTCTACAATTTTATAATGAAGTAAAAATTCATAATCATCCACTATACCCGGAGTTAAGTTATATTCATTTTTATAATAAAGAGTTATAAACCTATTACTTGATGGCTTAGGAATATTCTTAGTTAGTATTACAAAAAGAAGATCAGTAATTTTTATATCCTGTATATCATTTTCTATATCACCTGAAAGCTTAATGTATTTATTTTTGGTTAATAGTTCATACTGCTGTCTATTAATTAAATCACCCTCATAATTTACCTCGCATAGATTAAATTTATTAAGAATAAAGTTAACTATATCATCTATATTTTTAAAATTGTGCTTGCTAATAAATTCTTCATGTAATTTACTATCGATAACACAATTATATCTTTCAAATATTTGCATTACTTAAAAATAATTTTCTAGAATGCTTTTTCTCCGTATATCTAGAGTAGTGCAGTGATGAGCTCCGGCAAATATTTCACAATGTCTCATTCTAGAGCCTATTGCTGTTATGCCGTATGGCTTAAGCTTTTTGTTAAGTTCTTTTTCATATTCAGGATGGCATATTACTAACTCCGGTGAAACGGAAAATAAATTTAGCTCTATCCTAGGCGACGCTAGACGAATACCCTGCGCTTTAAATTCTTCATGAGATCGGTCTCTTTGCGGTATATAAATTTTGTCCCATTTTTGTAGAGGTGCTGGTAGTTTATTCCAAAAATCCTCTCTTGTAATTAGTGCTAGTCCTGGTCTTAGCGGTAAAAAAGATGAGTCTATGTGAGAGTCAGCTATATTTATTTCCCAGATAGTATACTCATTACTAAGATGACTTCGTAACCATTTAGCCCCTAATCTAGCATTTTCCGTACTAGCATTAAATAGTATATGATTGCCCAATCGCATTATATTTGCAGCATCAAACATAATTTCATACCCGCAATCAAGTGGATTTGATTTAATTAGCTCTTTATACTCGTTGTAAGCGTCTTTATTTGCTCGAAAGTAACTTAAATCAAAAGAGCTATCTGTCATTATAGGTCTAGGTACTTGTGTCCACTTACACCCTGCTTTAAAATACTCTAAAAAAAGATGCTTGAGATATTCATTTTCGAAATATCTCCATCTACAGCTTGCCGGCGTTTCGATAATTTCATTACCTATTACAATAGTAAGATCTCTTACATTAAGCGCTGGATGTATCGTGCTCTCCCATGCTGGGGTTGCTGTTCTATGTATTTTTGTAGGTATTTTAGGTCTCTTAACCACTACACCCAAATTAGAAAGAAGGCTAGCAAACTCCTCAATATCTTCGTTGTGCTCTTCTATATGTCGCTTCGTTATGTATGTCTTGGGTATATCTCCTGATGTATTATGTATATCATCGTATTTTTTCCCGTAAATATTATCATGAAAAAAAAGCTTAAAGGTAAAGTCTATTGCAGGTAAATCGATAGGTATACCAGCTCCTACAATCACCTCTTCTAATACATCCCATTCGTTATGGCTACTTACTATACTCATATTCTTTACAGTATATCAATTTAAATAACCTCTTGTTCTACTTTTTGATATAAATCATAAAAAGGAGTAGGTAGCAAAATAGGCGGCCATAATGCAGCAGCATCCTCTATATCTTCTATTGACTCAAAAGAAGTTTCTTTCACAGTATCGTTTATCATTTCAATAATAATGTCAATTTCTTCTATAGAATCTAAATCTTCCTCTAATTTAAATTTAGTTTTTTCTATTTCAAGTTCTTTTATAGACTGTTGGGCTTTTTCTTTAAGAAACACATAACAGTTAGTTTTAATTTTAGCTATTACTTCAGGAGTCTCGTTAACAAAGCCTACTAGATCTGATATACCGTATGATCTCATGCGCATTAACGTGGTAGTATCGGTTTGAGTTTTATAAGTATAGAGATTTTCTTCATCGTGATCAGTATGATCATAAAAAACTTTTAGTTCATCAAACCACTTCAAAAATCTACTATTGTTTATAGTAATTTGCTCGCTATTTGATTCGACATATTCTTTATAGGCAGCACTTTCTATAAAGGAGGGTATTACATCACCCTTCGCTCCTATCCTCAAAAAGGTAAAACTATTATTTATAGTATATTCTTTATCTTCGATATAGTCCTTAAACGTGAGAGTGTCTTCAGTTAGTGCAACGGTATCACCTGCTTTTACTAAGAAGCATTGTTTTTTTTCGTCACATACAGTCTCAAAAATTAACGATGTAGTGGTTAAGATCTGTCCAATATAATTAATGTTCATACATTAATATTATATACAAAGAATTTAATACTAATCAAGCTACTACGCGTTGTAAGAGTATGTTTGATTACCACCATTATAAGCTACATTAACCCTACTACTACCTATTAACGCACCGGTAGTTAGATCTGTAACCTTAACGGTGTAATTACCAGAATCTTGATTTGGCAAACTAATAAAGTTGTTGGTATTAGTTGAACTCCAAGTTGTTAGTTTTACCTCTGTGTCGACAGTACTATCCCCATCCTGCTGCGCTGTTACTTTTACATAGTAATTATTATCAACTCCAGTTCTTTTTTTAAATGTTGTTGAGCGAAAATAGACTACTATTGAGCCGTTATTTAAAGCAGCGTAATACTTTTGAAACGACTCGCTTGTTGTTACAATAACGTAGCCGGCTATAGTACTAAGATAAAAATTAGAAAATGCTATATTATTTGTACTAGGTGCTTTTTGACCAAACTGACGTACTACACCGGCGAGAGTTCCTAAAGACACATTAACAGGTGGTGTGTAGCCTATTTTATCTGTAGTAAGGCTTCTAACATCACTAAATGATATTTGTCCTGCTAATGGAGTTGAAGGCATATATTATTGCGTTATTGCAGCTAGTTTTGCTTCAAGAGCTTCGTTTTTATCTTTAAGCTCTTTAATAGACTCAATTAATAGAGGAATTATTTTTTCATATTTAACAGCTTTGTAGCCTGTATCGCGTGTAGTTACAGCCTCAGGTATAACCTCCTCAACGTCCTGAGCTATTACCCCGACATCTTTCCCGGTATGTGTGCATTGTTTATCATTCCACTCAAATGTAACGCCGTTGAGTTTGGTTATCTTTTCAAGAGGTTTGTCGATTTTTTTAATATTATCCTTTAATGCTATGTCAGAAGTATAAAAAGCTACGATATCACCTGCTACTACCATAGCTCTAGATCCTGGATGAAATTGCGCTATCCATTGCTTCTTACCGTCGTATATAGTACACATAGTGTCCTGGTCCGTATAATTACTACGTGTATAATTTAAATGCAAGCCATGCGAACCTCCGTTTAGTTGATTCCAAACATGTGCACTCGCCCAATCACCAGTACCAGCGCCGCCTATTTCATTAGTATAAACAGCACTAGCGAACATATCTACGGTTTTAATATTTGTTCTACTTAACTGTAACCCAGTTGGATTGCCCACTCCGTCAAATACCGTATAAAATCCCGTTGCAGGTAAAGCAGCATCAAAGTGTAAGAGACCTGGATACGTAGTACTTATATTATTGTTAGTTAAATTAGCAGGCATTTTAATTATTTATGAAGTTTAATCTATTATCAACGCTTTTGTATCTGCAACACCTGGATTAAATACAGGTCTTAGATCTGAACCAGTATCAGGAGCTGTAAATTCTAAAAGATTTTGCTGTAGTTTTAATATATTAACTAAAGCTCTGTTCATAACACCTAATATTGTACGCTCGTTTTCGTGGACATTATAATCTTCTTCTTCTTGCACGACAAAAGAGTTAAAGTTTATGTTATAATTATAATCATTTAGTGTGAAGACGTTATTACTATCATAGTATCCGTTAAATCTACCTACTAGATTGTTTTTAATCGCGAAAATATCTCTCGTTACCTTATACAACTCTTTATTAATAGTTGAGGCCTGAATATATTCTTCAGACGCGGTGTAAATATTAGTAATTCCGTAATTTTGAAGATTTTCTGTTTTAATAATTTGTTTATATCTGTTAGGCTCTTCGTAGAAGTATATTCTACCATCAGTTACAAATATTATCTTATCTACATTTTTAGTAGATGGTAAAATGCTAAGACCACGATAGCTATCGTTAAACATTGTTAATGTCTCAACTTCTCTTACTGAAGTTTGTATTACGTCGTAAGGCTCACCTGCTTCATATGAAGTTACTCCTGGTATAGTTGTGGTTTGCTCTTGTACCCTTGTAAACGTCTGACTTGGTATAATTGTTACAGAAGCTGGTACGGTTATCTGCGTTGGTGGTGTTATTGTTGTTAGACCTGCTACTGTTGTAGTAGTTGCTGCTACGAGTGATGTTTGAGCAGCAAAAAAAGTAGTAGAGCCACGAATTGTGGTTTGAACAGACTCTAAATATGTGTATTGTTGAGGTGGTATGTACGTGGTTACGGCTGGGAAGTAGGTAGTTGTTGCTGGTACATCTACTATTTCAAACTCAGATGTTTGATATGTACCGTTCCATAGCCAATTAGCGTTATTAAATTTTATAGGTACTACAGACCACATGTTACTCGCGTTAACTCCTATAGGA
>Ga0164293_10003202_pt1 | contig 13961 bp, 15 predicted proteins | sample GEODES118metaG_FD_111487 | JGI IMG/M metagenome (GOLD analysis project Ga0164293, IMG submission 111487) | Eutrophic lake water microbial communities from Lake Mendota, Wisconsin, USA - GEODES118 metaG | ecosystem: Environmental > Aquatic > Freshwater > Lake | place: USA: Lake Mendota...
ATTCCACTCCTCTAAAGAATACCTGTTTCTATGAGATGTTGTTAGTACGATTACTGTTTCCTGGGTAATCACAGATTGAAGCACGGCTACAGCACTGTCACTGAATTTCATAAATCCGTCTTGAAGCAATGCAGGTCTCTCCCAGCTTTTGGCCGGAACCATCACACCATCTATATCCAAAAACAGATACACAATACAAATTTAGAGAATTAATTCAATAATTCATTCAATTTTTCAGTGCTTATTTCATTAAATTCAGCATCATACTGATTTAACATGGCTATTTTCGATTCTGTGTCCCAATCGTTCTGATCAAACTGTACCGCTGACCATTCATAAATCTCGGTTGCAGAAGTTTTATGTGAATGATGAATGTCCAGAGAAACTTTGGCAATAACCGAAGCCAGATAACGATGATGGCCGTCGATAATTATTCCACCATCCACTTTTATGGGCCTGAATTTAATACCTACCAGCATCTTCCGATAAATTCTTGCTATAATAGGAAAGCATAGTCTCGCATGCGAAGACTTGAGCCCTATGTGTTCTACCTTCACAAACTGGGTAACCCCTTCATAATCTATCATTTTTTAATATTTTTTCTACAATTTTACATCATTTTAATTTCCCTGACAACATTTGTTTTTCTTTTACCATGCAACAACATAATAGACATAAAATCCTCTAGAAATGCGATGTTTGCATGTTCAAATTATTACAGCGAAAAACCAGAAGCTTTAGAATAACCTACATGAAAATCACCACCCCCTACATACAACTGAATGCCCTGCTAAAACTGCTGGGATGGGTAGAAACCGGATCTGAAGCCAACAATGCCATCGACAGTGGCCTGGTGAAAGTAAACGGCTCCATCGAAACCCGCCGCCGCAACAAAATTTACCCCGGCATGACCGTTACTTTCCAAAATCAGCGCATTACCATCGAATAAGGGCGTTCACCCACCGATTTTTGCAATAAATCCACCCGCCTGCATTATCATTGCAACTTCTTTTATTATGAGAAAACACCTGATTCTACTTGCCTTATCTGCATGTATTGCAGCACCCGCATTCTCCCAGAAAAAAAAGGATAAAAATAAAAAAGGGGCTCCTACTGCCGCTGCTGAAACTCCCAAACCCAAGGAAGACAAGCCATCCATCGCTTCCAAAACCAAAAACTGCAAGCGTATACCCGGCCTTTTTACCCTATTTAGGGATACCAATACCGGGAAATCCTACCTGCTGATTAAGAAAAACCAGCTGGATAAAGAATTTATTCATTTCACTTACACAGAAAATGGCGTTACCGATGCCGGTTTTCATCGTGGACAATTCCGCGGTAGCCGCATTTTCAAAATCAAAAAACACTTCGAATACATCGATTTTGAGCAGCAAAACACCGGCTTTTATTTTAACCCCAACAGCGAACTGAGCAAGAGCTCCAACGCCAACATCAGTCACAGTTCTCTCGCATACGAAAAAATCATGGCTGCAGATGAAAAAACCGGAGAATACCTCATCGATGCGGATGAATTGTTTCTTAGCGAAAAACTGCACCAAATCAAACCCAGCGGTTTTCCCGGAAATCCTATGGCATTTAACCTGGGTGGCCTGAGTCGCAGCAAAACCCGATACGAACAATTGAAAAACTACCCCATGAACACCGATCTGGTGGTACGCTATGTGTTCGAAAACCCTTACCCCATCAACGGAGGAAGCGAAGAGGTAACCGACGCCCGAGCCACCAATGTGGTAGTGCAGCACAGCTTAATTGAAATGCCTGCCGACGGCTACAAACCCCGTTTTGATGACCCCCGAATCGGTTATTTCTCGGATCAGGTGAATGATATGACCACCACGGCTGCCGTGAATTACCGCGACATGATACACCGCTGGGATTTGCGCAAGAAAGACCCCTCAGCTGCCAAAAGCGAACCTGTAAAGCCCATTGTATGGTGGATAGAAAACACCACCCCAAAAGAACTGCGGTCTACCATCAAAGCCGCCGGCGAGGCATGGAACAAGGCCTTCGAACCCCTGGGTTTCATCAATGCTGTTCAGGTGAAGGAACAACCCGATACCGCAGACTGGGATGCCGGCGATATACGCTACAATGTGCTGCGCTGGACAAGCAGCCCCAACCCCCCGTTTGGCGGTTATGGTCCCAGCTTTGTCAACCCACGCACCGGAGAAATCCTGGGCGCTGACATCATGCTGGAATACGTATTTGTAACCAACCGTCTGGTGGCAGAAAAACTATTTGAAGTAAAAAAAGCGGATCAGCACTATTGCGAAGCCGGCCATAACATGCACAATGAAATGCTGCTGGGCGCGGAAACCCTGCGTGCAGCCGGTGCCTCTGAAATTGAAATCACCAAGCTGATTAACCAGAGTTTGCACTACCTCGTATTGCATGAAATGGGGCATACCCTGGGACTTCAACACAATATGAAGGCCAGTCAGCTGCTGAGCCCTGCACAACTGAAAGACAAGAACATTACCGCCAACAGTCTGATTGGCTCTGTCATGGATTATCCGGCCATCAACCTTAATGGGGATGTGAATGCGGTGGATTACTGCCAGACTGCCCCCGGTCCTTATGATATGTGGGCCATCGAATACGGCTATAGTCTTGCAATGGATGATGAAAAGACTGAAGGCGACCGGCTCGCTAAAATCCTTTCACGCAGCGGTGAAAAAGAACTCACTTTTGGCAATGATGCCGATGACATGCGTGCACCCGGCAAAGCCATAGACCCACGCGTGATGGTGAATGACTTAAGTTCAGATGCCATCACCTACGGTGTGGAAAGAATTGAAAAAGTGCAGTCGCTGATGCGCGGCCTGAAGAACCGCTACACCAGCGGTGTTAGCTGGCAGGAACTGCGCAATGCATACGGAAGTCTTTCCGGTGCGTATGGACAAATGGCAGGTATTATCAGCCGCTATGTGGGTGGGGTTTACGTGGAACGCGTGGCACCCGGCGCCAACAGCACCGCCCCTTACACACCTGTTGCCTATGCAGATCAGAAACGCGCCATGAATGCGCTGGCCAAATATGCGTTTGCTCCCAATGCCATGGAAATTCCCGCTGAAATAACGGCTTACCTGCAACCCCAACGCCGCGGTTACAATTTCTTTGGCACCACTGAAGACCCAAAATTCCACAGCCGTGTAGATGCGATGCAAAGCGGAGTGCTGGACCATCTGTTAAGCACAAGTACAATGCTTCGCTTAAGTGACAGCCGTCTGTACGGAAACAAATATAGTGTAGGCGAAATGCTGGGCGACCTGACCAAAGCCATATTTGATGAAGACCTGAATGGCAATGTAAATACCTTCCGCCAGGTGTTGCAAATCAATTATACCGAGCGTTTAGTAGCCATCACCGGCCTGAAAGGCAATAGCCGCCATGATGAAATCAGCAAGGCCAGGGCCACTGCCCAGCTGCAGGAAATCTCCCGCAAGCTAAAAAGCAGTACTGGCGTGGACAAAGATGGTAAGGATCACCGCAATTACGTCCTCACCCTGATTGAAAAAGCGCTGGATGACTAATTTTCAGCCCAACTATAAACTTGCTGCCTTTGGCATGTTGCTGTTGGCCGCAGGCATTGCACTTGGGGCCTTTGGCGCGCATGGATTAAAGAACATAGCCACCGAAAAATATGTGGACGTTTTTGAAACCGGTGTGCGATATCAGGTTTATACCGCACTGGGGCTCATAGTGCTTTCCCTGTTTGGCGAAAAACTGTTCAGGCCTTCCCTGCTTATCATAGCGGGCATGTGGGTTTTTTCAGTGAGTTTGTATTTTCTGTCCCTTAATGAAACCTGGGGCAGCTCCCTGAAAAAACTAGGTGCAATTACCCCTATTGGGGGGCTGTTGATGATAGCCGGCTGGTGCTGGGCTGCGGTGGCGACGGTTCGAATAGCTAAACAGTCATGAGCAAAACCATCATTTTCATGCGGCATGGCAAAGCCGCTGACCAGGAAGACGCATTTAACGATTTTGAAAGGCCTCTGATAAACCGTGGGCGAAAGGAAACGGAAGAAACGGCTCAGCAATTGATGGATGCCGGCTTCCAGCCGGAAATCATTCTCAGCAGTCCGGCTACACGCACTGCCGGCACAGCACAAATTGTAGCCCGCATTTTTGATTATCCTGCGGAACATATTGTTTACCATGCTCCACTGTATATGGGCCGTGCGCATGAGTATATTTCAGCCATCAACAACCTAAAAGCCAATATCATATTGGTGGTGGGGCACAACCCCGAAATGCAGGCGCTGGCCTATCATTTTGGCAAGGTGGGACAAGCGGGATTTCCTACGGCTTCGGCGGTGGTGTTTGAGTTTGAGGATTCGGTAATATCACCCTCTAGTCCGGTAAACATAAAAAATTCGTTCTTAAGAAATTGACTTCTTGGGCCGTCCTTTTGCTTTGGGTTTCACAAACTGAACCACATCTCCTTCTTTTAGCTTCTTTATTTTGGATGGCTTTGTAAGTATATCTGTTTTGCATTGCCATTTAATCAGTTTATAACCCGGAGTACCTGCAACATTTTCCTGCCTTAATTGATGAACTTCATAATACACGTCTTCATCGTATAGTTTATCCGCCTCAATTTCTCGGTTTTTTACATTGAGATTATCCTGCATTTTTGCCTCCGGATTGGGCAATCGCTGCATTGGTTTAGCTTCCGGTGTTATCCAGCGGGTTTTCTGAAAATCCCAGTATATACCACTTTGGCTAAACGCATAGGGCCTTGGCAGGTGTAACAGCATGGCGCGGACTATTTCTGCCGGCAATCCGTTCAGAAAACGCAGACTCCACAAAAACAGCAATTCGCTCCATTGTTTGCCCTCCAAGGGTTGATTAGGTTCAGGTTTCCAGCTTAAAAACCCTTCATTAAATAGCAATTCGGCCTGATAAATCTGAATGCCCCTGTTATTCAATTCGCCCCAAGACATCGTGTAATTGGGGTAAACCGGTGCAACATTCCGATTAAAACCTGTCACAAAACCTGCATTACCAAGCCCATTGCGCAAATCTGCCCGCATGCTGCTGAAATCTGCCCGACCGTTGGCTCCCACTGAAAAGGTCTGTGCACCTATTTTTGAGGCAAACCAATCCAAGTTTGCATTGGTAATAGTATTTTCAATGGCATATTTAATTAAAATCACATTCAGCGTTTTTACATAGCGTAATTCTTCTTCGGTAAAATTCAAGCTATTGGAAAAACCGCAGGTATCTTCACCATCGGTCAATACAAAAATTACTTTTTCGTCTGCAATGGCTCTTTTGCTTGCATTCAGGGCATCTTTAACCGTATTGTAAAGCGGCGTTCCGCCCGAAGGTCGCAATGCCTGAATCATATCCTCGAGCGAATCTTTATTGAAGCCCTTTTTTACTTCGGATAGATTCTCACAACCGGATCGGAGTGTTCTTAAAAAAACTGAATCGTTTTGCCAATCAATCGAGGGTAATATTTCTTCTCTAAATAATTGCTTAGCCGTTTCCAGTCTTGATTTACCACTATCCATAAAGGTTCCCATACTGCCGCTATTGTCAAAAACAATTTCGATATATCTATTTTTCATAGTTATTATTTACTTCTTTTAATATTGACGGGAATAATGCCATTAAGTACAGTTTCCATGGCTACGTTATAAAAATTGAACCAGTTGCCGCCGGGGCCTTCCATTTCGATGATGTCAATATGCGTTACATCTTTGGGCACCTGAGGAAATAGCAAGGAATAAAACAGCATGCCCTTGGTGGATTTGAAATAATGCTTTTGGGGCGCAAGCGGAATATTGATGGTATGAAGCAGCTTGTAGCGCGTTTCCGAATTTACCGGCCTGATGTATGTCTGCGGCTGAATCTGTACCCATCCGCCATTGATGTATTCATTATTTGCGTAATACAAAAAATCAATGCGAAGGGGATCTTCATTTACGTTTACGGTTTTAATTTCAGTTTTTACTTCAATCAGGGTGTTTTGCCCGGGACCGGGCTGGATGATGTCGGGCGGAGCCAGGTTTTTTACAGGATTTTTCATGAAAATTGTGGTTTATACAACACAAAATTTCCTGCTCACTCCGCACTCTATACACGGAGTAAGATGTTTTATCGGTGAAAAGTGAAAATTGGTGGAATTTTAAAAATTCCGAACCGCACGAACATAGTGCTGTTCATTGAGCTTGTTAGTCGAAAAGGAATTACCGCTGTTAAAGTAATACATAATCGCCTGGCTGCTGTCATTCCAAGCGTTGCCCCAATAGACATCAGGCTTAAAATTGCCTTTTGCGTTTTTGTGCAACTCTTCATGCATGACTTTTAATTCCTCATAGGTAGGCAAACGCCAGCCGTTGCCGAGGGAATTGCAGGCTTTCTTCGCGCTTTCCCAATTCATTTTATCGTCAAAATCCTTAACTGCCACCTTTATGCGTTCACCAGATATAGGGTGGGTAATCAATATAGACTGAGCACTCTCGTCAGACGAGACAGTGGCATTTCCACATTGGTGCAACGTCATTGATATCATGACAATCGCTCCAAAAATTATACTCGCTTTTTTCATTTATAAGGATTTATTATTCAAAGCAGATTTTGACAAAAGTATTGAAAAATTAAGAAAAACTAATGGCATCGGGGCCACAAAGATGTTATTCAATTTATGCAGCATTGCAATATTTCTTTCTTATTCATGCGGATTTAAATATCTGCACATCCACAAAAACAAAAAAACTCCGCAATCGCGGAGTCTTTCTTGTGGGCCCACTTGCCCCGATAGCTATCGGAAGAACCAGGCACCTACTATAGCATACAGATTGCTTTAAGGGATCGAAAGAGTCAGTTGCTTACTGCTGCAGTTTCGGCAATGATTTTTTGAACAAGCTCAGGATATTTCTTCAAATTTTGAATGTATATACTACTCTTCATGCTCTTGATTTTTCGCTCTAATCGAAGGGCGTGAGAAAAATCACTTACATCAATTCTGAGAAATAACACCCAATCGGTAGCCGCCGCAGTAAAATGCTTTTTGCCATAAAAATGGGTGTTGTGTTTGATAATTCTTTCTTCCAGTGACTTCTGACAAGCGCCTGTGTAGAATTTAACAAGGGTTTCAGAATAGAGGATATAACAGCAAATATCTTTCATATATAAAAAAACTCCGCCTTAGCGGAGTCTTTCTTGTGGGCCCACCTGGGATCGAACCAGGCACCTACTGATTATGAGTCAGTTGCTCTAACCGAATGAGCTATAGGCCCAATGGAACTGCAAATATAATGCAATATTTCAGCTCATCAAAAGCCATTTCATATCTTTCGGCATGACTCGCATACGCCCATTCTGTATATTTTATTAAGTTTGCAATGGAATGATTAGAACCATTACTTTTTCATTAATACTTTTCCTGAGCAACACCATCTCCCACATCGCCCAAGCCAACGCAAAAGGCATGAGTAACAACAAGGCAACACTCGCCAAGCAGCCTTTACTGGTTTTGTTGAATAACTTATTGTAAAGTGCTTTTTAAGGTTTAAAGGCCTCCAAAACAGGCAATGCCTTGAATGCAAAATCAAAACACGCTTGGTTTTCCCATAAAGAACCTTCTTTAGATTCCGGTCCATCAAAGGCAACCCAAGTACCTTCCCAATATGCATAACCACTGGCAAAAGATCGGTTTCTACACCCTTTAATTAGGTGGTGCACCTGCTCGTACTGACCGTTGGTACTGGCAGGATAATTCGGATGTAAATCACCCTCCCAACCCATTACGTTATCCGTCCAATCGGCCCAAGAAAGCGTGAACGGATAGCTGTTTTCCGCTATAATTACGCGCTTGCCGTGATTGGCGTGCAGGCGATCCATAGTCTGAAATAAACTATCGGTATTATATCCGTGCCATTTGGGATAATAAGAAAGTCCGATCATATCATAATCTACGCCGTGCGCATCCAATTCATTATAAAAATAATCCGCCTTTTGATAATTAGAAATATGATACATGATGGGAATTTGGGCATTGAAATCGCGCGTGGTTTTTGAAACCAACCGCAACAAACTGTAAAAGGCGCTGGTATCCGATATTCTGGCCTTTGGCCACAAAAAGCCCCCATCAATTTCATTTCCCAATTGAATCATATCCGGATTGAAAGTTTGCAACATGCGTTCGGTATAACTTTTTAAATCGGCCCCTAAATTTTTAAGATTGGATTGATCCCACTCTTTGGGGATTTGCTGATTGCCCGGATCGGCCCATGTATTGGAATAATGCAAATCAATCCAAATTAGAAGACCCTCCTTCCTGGCTAAATTAACCAATTTTAAAATGGAATCGGATTGGTAATTCGGGTCGTTTCCTACCCAAACCCGGAAGCGCAGGCTATTAATGCCCTTGCTTTTTAAGAAAGGAAAAATAGTAACCGGATTTCCCTTCTCGTCCTTGAAAATTTCACCCTGTCGCAAAACCATACTCAAACTGCTCACATCCATGGCACTAATAAATGAATCGATATTCCCATTCGGTTTGTAGGGATGTCCCGAAATCGGTGCTTGTTTTTTACAAGCGGCAAACATGAACACAAAGACTATACCCAAACCCGTTACTATTTTTTGCATTGGTGAAATTTCCTTGATGCGCTAAAATACGTGTTTTTTTCGTAAAACTATAATACTACCTGAATCCTGGACCAGAGGTTTGGTTGAAAATCTCCCATTTTACCCGCTTTTTATGCCGTATTTCCCATTCCCAATTAGCATTTTCATTTCTTCATTCTTTCATTCTTTCATTCTTTCATTTCTTCATTCTTTCATTTCTTCATTAAAATCCACCCAAGAAACCACTAAACGATTAAACCAACAGAACAATAAACAACTTCATTCCTTAAATTTGCAATACGATGAGAAAAACCCTTATCACCCTTTTTTCTTCACTAATCATCACTGCACTATTTGCTGCGCCCGGCGACACCAGCCGCGTTACCACCCACAACAAGGTTGTTATTAAAACCAACCCTGCTGCGGGCAATACCAAATATTACGGCTGGGGGCAATTCCCTACCGCCGGAACAAAATATCAGAAGGCATACGCAGAACTCACCTTCAAATGCGCTCCCGGATTAAAGTGTGGCGAATGGGATTATCTCAACTTCATCTACTTGTGTAATCGACGCGGTGCCCAAAACGACAGCCTCGGCTGGGAAATCATGCGGTTTATTACCCCTTACGGATTTTACTGGGACCAAAACTGGAACCACACATGGGTTTTTGATGTCACTGATTTCGCCCACCTCCTGCACGACAGCGTACAAATCATGTATCAACACACCGGATATGAAGCCAACCACGACCGGGGATGGGAAATTTCACTGAAATTTAACCTTATAGAAGGCACGCCATGGCGCGATGTGAAAAATATCACCCGCTTTTATACCCGCAGCGTGGGCTATGGCAATGATACCCTTTTCGATAAAAACGTGCCCGAGCAAACCTTTACTTTGGGCAAGGAAACAGACCTGATGCGCTTTAAAATCCTGCAAACAGGCCACGGCATGGACAAACCTGAAAACTGCGCAGAATTTTGCCCTAAACGCAGGCGCATTATTTTAGATGGAGCCCTGGCCGATGAAAGCTGGGTGTGGCGAGATGACTGCGGTGAAAACCCCGTTTTCCCCCAGGCAGGAACATGGCTGTATGACAGAGCTGGCTGGTGCCCGGGTGCCGAAGTTCGTGAGTACAATCTAGATGTAGCAGCCACCCCCGAAAGCAGGCATACCATGGATCTGGACATGGAAAGTTACGCCACCACAAGCGGTGGTGCCAATTATATGCTCAGCACCTACCTGGTAGAATATGGCAAACCCAATTTCACCTTGGATGTGGCCATTGAAGACATTATAAGTCCCAACGCTGAATTGCGCTATAAACGAGTAAACCCGGCTTGCGGTGCCCCAAAAATCATCATCCGCAACCGCGGAGCATCATCCGTTCAAAGCATTGACTTTTTGTATGGCATGAGAGGATTGCAACAAAAACATTATCGCTGGAATGGCAACCTAAGTTCCGGCCAATGGGACACCCTAGATTTACCCGCTGATTTCATGCGCAACAACAGTACAGGCCACTTTCAGGTCACGGCTGCCTGGGTAAATAACCGCCCCGACACCTACCCACCCAACAATACTGCCACTGTTTTTACCGGAAATATGCCACCGTTATTATCAAACAAATTCGTGGTGTATTGCAGCATGAATAATGCACCCTCTGAAAACAGCTACGAGATTCGCGATATGCTTGGAAACGTCGTTAAATCGAGAAAAAAATATCCCACAGCCGGCATTACCTACCGCGATACGGTTGATTTGCCCGAAGGTTGCTACACATTGGACTTTCAGGATACGGGTGCTGCCAACCCCAGTTATCCCCTGAATAAAGATGGTTTAAGCTGGTGGGCCAACACCGCCGATGGCAATGGGTTTCTTCAGATCAGAAGCTTAAACAACCAGGTTCTGCAAAGATTTGGGGCCGATTTTGGTACCAGCATTCGCTTTGCTTTTACGGTTGGTAAAATCAATGAACCCGAAACACCGACTGCAAAAATCAACATACGCCCAAACCCTGCCAGCGATTACCTGATGTTGGATTTTAACACCTATAAGCCAGAAGAACTGAACGACATCTGCACGATTATCATCCATGATATTCATGGAAGAAAAGTAATGGAAAAAAGTATTGATATACGCCTGACTTCCATGCCCGGACTCAATGTAACCGAACTTTCCTCAGGGGTGTATCACCTGAAACTGAGCTATAAAGACAGCGTTATTTCCCAAAAACTGATAAAACAATAACACCTTGGGAAAACTCATCATTTTTTCAGCACCATCCGGGTCGGGAAAAACTACTGTGGTAAAACATCTGCTGTCTGTAATGCCCGAAAAAATGGCATTTTCAGTCAGTGCCACTACACGTAAACCCAGACCGGGCGAGGTAAACGGACGCGAATACCACTTTTTGGAAACCGAAGACTTTGAAAAACGCGTAGAAAACAATGAGTTTCTGGAGCATGAAGAGGTATATGCCGGCGTACTGTACGGTACACTTTGGAGTGAAGTTCATAAAATCTGGGATTCCGGCAAAGCCGTGGTATTTGATGTGGATGTGCAGGGTGGGCTAAACCTCAAACGACGCTTCAAACAGGATGCACTGGCCATTTTCTTAAGACCGCCCAGCGTAGAAATTCTCATGCAAAGATTGCGCAAGCGCAGCACAGAAGTGGAACATCACCTGCAGGAGCGTATTGCCAAAGCCAACCATGAACTGAGTTTTGAAAATCAATATGACGTAGTGGTAATTAACGACGTGCTGGAAGACACCCTAAAAACCTGTGAAGCCCTGGTAACCGAATTCCTAAACAAACCCTGATGGCTCATATAGGTTTGTACTTTGGTTCGTTCAACCCCATTCACACAGGTCATCTGATTATTGCTCAGCACATGCTGAATGAAGGCCCCTTTGAGGAAGTGTGGTTTGTGGTTTCACCCCAAAACCCTTTTAAAAATCAGCAGAATTTACTTCCGCAAAAACTTCGTCTGGATATGGTAAATGCCGCAATTGCGGATAATCAGGGCCTACGTGCCATTGACATTGAATTTCGACTGCCACTGCCCTCCTACACCATACAAACCCTGGAACATTTGCAGGAAAAAAGCACCCATCAATTTTCTGTGGTAATGGGTTCAGACAACCTGCCCCGCCTGCATGAATGGAAAGATATAGCCCGGTTGTGTGAATTGACAGATTTTCATGTTTATAACAGGAGTGGAAGTAAATTGGAATGCGCAGTTTCCAATGCCCGTATTATCCCCTATACTGCGCCAATGCTGGATATTTCCGCCACCCATATCCGTAGTCTACTACTGCAAAAAAAGAGCATTCGCTACCTGGTCCCCGATTCTGCACGTTCGTTGCTAGAAACGTATAGCATCACGGGTTAATTACAACCTGACATTCAAACTCAGTACCGGTCCCGTATTATACTGAAATACAGGTTTTCCATTCACCGCTTTCCCTTGTTGCAGAATCTGATTCATGATACCCGTTTCCAATTGCACACTCTTGTTTAAATTCAGGCCCAACAAGCCAAACAATCGGTTCTGGTCAAACACATTTAACCCAATATTTTTGCCAAATCCAATCAATATTTCATCTGACAAGGCCAGATACATCTGTTTGTGAATCTTCTTCAACGGCCACTGCATGCGTTGGATCAGCCGTATCCGATTAAGATAATTCCATCGAACGAATCTGGCGTTGGTATCCAAAACCTCCAGCCAACGCTGTTCGGTCCGCAACCGGCTGCTGAACTGTCCTCCCGTGCTTTTGGTTTCCGCAATAAACTGCCATTGCTGATAGGTCCGATGTTCGGCAAAAGTGCCATTTTCAGCCAGCGGAAAATCACCGTATGGATAGGTTAACACCCATGCGTAACCTGCCTGAAACCGATGCCAGGGGTTTGCCTGCCACGTTACACCGGCCCTCAGTAAATTCTGTTGTGGGAGTTGAAACAAATTTGCACGCCGCCATTGGATTTCTGAATGTAAATACCATCTTTCCGTTATCCTGGCCTGAATGGTAACCGGAACCCACCCAATCTCGTTTTGGTCGGCAATACGATTTTGTGCCCTCAGGGGTGCTGAAGCATAAACCCCAACAATACAAATCAGGATACTTCGAAGCATATACTACTTTAGAATGGCTTTTTTGGCCTCTGCCAGGCTCTTACGGCGCACTTTGGGCTTATTTCGGGTCGCATGTGTGTGCTGATGATTACCGGTGTACTCAAGCTCTTCCAGTCCAATTACCTTTAAATCACCGCCGGACAGTTGAAAATCCCGCTTGATATGATGTAAATTATCGATAACTGTATAATCTACCAGATTGCAGTTCTCCAAATTAACCACCACCTGCTCGGAAGGTTTCATCACATTAAGAATGCGTTTTAATCCAAGTCAGTTGCTAAAAACTGCTGCCCCGGCTACCCTGACTTCGCGGCCCTCTACAATTATGTGCGCCTTGAAAACCGATCCAATAGGTGCCCCCAGTATCAATTGTGTGATTAACTTGGTCAAAACCCCGGCAGCAATTCCCAGCAATAAATCGGTTAAAAGGGTAACAATGATGGTTACCACAAAAACCACAACCTGTTCTACCCCCACCTTTGCCATCTCGCCAAACGATCTGGGGCTGGACAGTCGATATCCAATTCCGATTAACATGGCGGCGAGAGCCGGAACCGGTATTAAATTATTAAACCTGACGTCCAGCATCAAAAAAACCAGCATAAACAACCCATGAAAACCATTGGCCCAGCGGGTTTTACCTCCATTATTGATATTGGCACTGCTACGTGCCACCTCGCTAATCATGGGCAGCCCACCCAGCGTTGCAGAAATTGCATTGCCTACACCAATTGCCATCAAATCCTTATTGGCATTGCTCTTGCGTTTAAATGGATCCAGCATGTCTGTTGCCTTTACTGTCAACAAAGATTCAAGACTACCCACCAGGGCAAACATTAGCACATACTTGGCGAATAACAATGGAGTTTCCACACCACCAAAACTCACATTGATGGCCAGTGTGTCCATCAGATCGTGCTCAAAATGAATACATTTAGAAGAATCCAGCTTTAGCCATTGGGCAACCGGAATGGCAACGGCAAGCACCATAATGGGAGCCGGGATTTTTGAAAGCCAGGCATGTTTAATTCGTGGCCAAAGAAACACCACCAATAAGCTTAGAAAACCCACTGCCGCAGACTTTGAATCCATTTGCCTAAGCGTTTCCGGCAAGGCCATAATAAGGTCGGGAGGATGAATCATGGACCTGCCATCCGGCATGGTTGGATTAACCCCCAGCAGTATATGAATTTGTTTACTGAATATGATGATACC
>Ga0164293_10003204_pt1 | contig 13958 bp, 13 predicted proteins | sample GEODES118metaG_FD_111487 | JGI IMG/M metagenome (GOLD analysis project Ga0164293, IMG submission 111487) | Eutrophic lake water microbial communities from Lake Mendota, Wisconsin, USA - GEODES118 metaG | ecosystem: Environmental > Aquatic > Freshwater > Lake | place: USA: Lake Mendota...
AAAAGCTTAAAGCAGAATTCCGATTTCAAGGAAAAATCATTATATTGAATACGCATTTTCCGACTGTCATCCCGATAGATATCGGGAGTCAACTGTCAACTAAATCCTACCCCCTCATCTTATCCAGTAAACCACTTAAAGTACTTGCTTCATCTTCGCTTATGTTGTTAGAAAGCATGGCCTTTAAAGAGATTTCAGTATCAAGCTTTTGAAGAATGTCTAAACCATTTTGACTAATAAGTATATCAACTGCCCTGCGATCTTTATCACTAACACATCTTATAACCAGATCTTTCTGAACAAGCCGCTCTACAATTCTGGACGCATCAGACATTTTATCAAGCATACGTTCTTTCAAGATGTTTATAGTTGCCGGATTGGGATGGTGACCTCTCAAAATTCTCAAAATATTATATTGCTGGAGTGTTACATTGTGCTTATTAAGTAATAGTCTTAGTAAATTGGTTATCCATCCATAGGTATATAAAAGGTTTACAACCGCTTTTTGGTGGCTATTTTCAAATTTTCTGTTGTAAATTTCCTTCTCTATTTCCATTTTAATGGATTAAATATGGATTGAAAATGAATCCAAAATAAAATATTAATCATTTATGCTTAGTCTTAATTGCTTTATCCTGCCCATATTTCCAAGGACAATTCAAACATTTATTTTTACAGCAATATCCTCTTTTTAAATGGTACTTTTCTGTGAAAACCAGATTACCGGCCTCGTTTATATAGTAATCTACATTTTCAATCAGCATGATTAAGTAATTTAACTGTTAACTGATCTTTGAAATAGGATTTTAGATGTTTTCCGTTACCGTGAAGTGTCCAAAGTTCCCGGGGTTCAACATGTTTAATCATAATGAGTATATCATTCCAGTCCACATGATCCGAAATCAAAATTTTTAGATCATTATCTGTCTGTAAATTCATCCATCCTGAGGCGAAAGCCCTGACCACATTTTTGGCCCTGATGTAGCTATTGAATGTTAAAGGAGGAACAATATATACTAAATTTTGGTCGGGATTTTTCATAAGCTTTCTAGTATATAACTCGTATTTACCTAGCGAAAAGCCAAATTGCTCATAAATCTTGTTTAGTCCGATAATAGAATGATGAACTAAAACATGCCGCTGCGGACAATAATCAGACAATAAACGAATGAGTCTTTGTGCTTTACCTAAAGCATAAGACCCAAGCAATACATTATGACTAAAGGAATTCAGTTTTTTGATCTCATCAGTTGCTGAAGGATGTTGAACCGTAGGATCTGCAAAAGTAGATTCACTAATTAAAACATCAGCATTTACAAACTCAATTTTCTCGCAGGTAGAGTCAAGCTGTAATTTATAATCGCCTGTGTATAAATATCTTACATCCTTGTAAACCATAAGAATCTGGGCTGATCCCAATATATGTCCTGCTGGAATAAAACTAATTAATACACCATTTAAAGAAAATGATTCAGACCAATTGTAAGTAAGGATAGTATTGCCGGCATTTTTTTGATACCTATGTTTCATTATTGCGGCAGTTGCTGGGGTACAATAAACGATATCATTGCCTCTGACAGCATGGTCACCATGAGCATGAGAAACAATAGCCCGCGGTGAAGGTTCTTTTGGATCAAGATAAAAATCACCATAACGGCAATATAAACCACGCGCATTAATCACCAAAAAATCTTCAACAATCATTTTAGGATCCTATCAATAAAAACTGCTGATGCAATTGAATAATTTGGGGAATTAATAGTTGTTTCTCATCATTGTTAAGAATATGATCTGCATACTTTATCTTTATCTCATCACTAAACTGGCGATTCATCCTTAATTGAATATCTTCCTCACTTACTCCATCTCTAAGCTTCACTCTATTCATTTTGATTAAAGTGGGGGCAATTACAAGAATCGACTTATTACACATCTTAAAGCCACCGCTTTCATATAGAAGAGCTGCTTCTTTAATTACATAAGGAGATTCATGTTGATTCAAAACCCAGTTATCAAAAGCTCTTAAAACTGCAGGATGTACTAAAGAATTGAGTTTCTCCAATTCTTGCTTATCGTTGAATACAATCGAAGAAATATAAGCCCTATTCAACATTCCATCCTTTGTGTAAGAATTCTCTCCAAAGGTATCCAAAAGAGCAGTTTTTAAAACTGGGTCGGTCTGCATAATAGACTTTGCTACATCGTCAGCATAAAAAACAGGTATCCCCAACAGTTCAAAAACCTTACATACTGTCGTTTTACCACTACCTATCCCACCTGTAATACCTACTTTCAACATCATTTTTGAATTATAAAATCTAAAGTCTGAGGTTCAATTTTAACTAGCTTTGAAAATTCAGGAAGTCGAATAATCCGAACAGGCAATTGGCTATATCCATCTTTCTTCCAATTATCAAGGTCAACATACAGTTCAAAATCCTTCCGTTCGATTTCCGGATATTTACTTAATGGGCTAAGAATAGTAACCTTTACTTTATCAGGCAATAATTTCACATTCCTAAACTCCTTATTATTTATTACACCGACAGGGATTTCAATTACTTTTTCCGTAAACTCATCAATATCTAACTTGACATTAACATAATTGGGATAAATGGTAACATTAGCTTTAACTGGGCGCTTCAGATTAATTCTCATGTTCAGACTTTCACTCAAATTAGTCAAATTGGATACTTCAGTTTCCCAATATTTAACTTCAGAAAGCTCTTTAACAGGACCAGTAATGGTAATAAATGCTGGATTTATCTGAACAGAATCAGAAATTCCAAACTGAGATTTAAACTTAAGATTCTGTTTGAATACAACAGGAATTTTTTTTACTGTACTTGAAGAAAAATCAAAATAAAGTGTATCTGGATTAACATAAACCACTTTTTGAATTGAACCAATCTGAATGTTTATTTTTTGAATCTGACTTGAAAGTTCAATGAAATTCTGCTTCTTTAGATCCTTCAACTCAATATCAACAGATTGAGGATTTATTCTCAGCTTAGAAAACAACAATTGCCAACCAGTTCCTTCAACCTGAAGCCTAAGAGTATCTGATTGAAGAGGATTAAATGCTCTGTTTTCTGGCAGATTAACAAAACGAACAAGGGTCTGAACCTGGTACACATATTTATTTGAAAGAGAAAAGAATAGCCATGCCCCCACTGCGAGTATCAAGCAGAGAAAAAACAGGGAAATCCTGCGTCTTTCGATTTTTGTGAACTTAAATAATGGCATTATATATTCAAATTTAGGCAAATAAAAACGCCGCTTCAAAAATGAGGCGGCGTAGTTTGTAAGAAACAATTAAATTATTTTGCTGATGCCTGAATAAGTGCTTTTGAAGATTCTAAAGATACCGAAGATTTTTCAAAACGAATTTTTGTACCACTTTCAACCTCAATTAGAAATGTAGCTTCATTCAAGTCTACTATTTTACCATGAATACCTGAAGTTGTAATCACTTTATCTCCTTTTTTTAATTCCTCCACAAATTTTTTGTGATCCTTCGCTTTCTTCATTTGCGGACGAATCATGAAAAAATAAAACACTACTATAATTAGTAGCATCGGTAAAAACTGGCCAATCTGTTGCATATCCATATATTATTTTTTAAGTTAAAATTATTTTGTTTCCACTGGCATCACCATTCCTAGAATATTCAGCTCAGTTAGAGAAGGTATTGTATTTGAGGTGATACTTACTACTTTATTTTGCATTCCCGGTTTTCCTGCACTGTTAAATATCACGCGGATTACACCCTCAGCACCAGGAGCGACAGGCTCTTTTGGATACTCAGGTACAGTACAGCCACAAGATGCAGTTGCACTACTAATGATTAAAGGGCTGTTTCCAATATTTTTAAATTTAAAATCATAGGTTACAACATCTCCATCTGTGATCTTACCAAAGTCATAAACTTCCTTTTCAAACTTGAAAGCAGGTGCATTTGCCGTATCAGGCGCTGCAATTTCACTTGTTTGTATTGAATCAGCAGTACTTTCAACTGCTTTTTGATTATTACATGCTGCTAAAATTACAAGGCAGGCAATTGATAAAAAAAAATTTCTCATTGGTACTTAATGTATATAATTTAAAAATGAAATGAATAAAAATTCTTGTCTAATATTACTCCATTAATCCACGTCCTGATTTATGAAGTTTTCCAGAAGCTTTCAATTCTGCTAATATTTTATCTAAAATACCGTTAATAAATGAATTGCTCTTGGGAGTACTAAATTCCTTTGCTATTTCAATATATTCATTCATAGTAACTTTTACTGGAATTAAATGGAAATGTACGAGTTCTGTAATAGCCATTCGCATTAAAAGAGTATCCATAACAGCAATTCTTTCTGAATCCCAATTTTTAGTCTTTTGTCCGATAATTTCCTGATATTCAGATTCAAATGAAACAACTTTTTTGAAAAGATCCAACATAAATGGTCTGTCTTCATCCCAATTCGGACAAACCTGTGCAAGCTTGTTCTCATCAGGGTTTTCACTCGAAAAATTCTTAAATGTTTTTGCTACCAACGCTTGAAGAACTTCCTTGTCTACAGGCCAATTAATGAATTTTTCTTCGAAAATCTGCTCAATACCCGGAGATTTTAAGATCAATTTTTTGAAAATATACTTGATAACATCTTTATCTGACTGGATAGTATGGACAGAAAGATCATTAAATGAAGTAAATTCTGGAGAATTCTTTAATGAAATAAAAATTGATTTACTTATTTCAGGGTCGAAACTCCATGATATTTTATACTTCTTAATAGCAGCCAGATACTCTTTATTCTGTTTTAAAGAATAAATAAAAAGATTATTGTGGAGTTTAGCGTTAACATTAAGATCAGCTTCTGATGGCAAATGCTTGTTAGCCCTTTCATCAGCATCGATAATACTATAATCTGCAACCTCAATTAAAAGTGAAAGTAACCAGAAATACATTTCATGTACCTTATCAACACTTAATAATAGTGCCTTTTCAAAAGGCAATATTTCTTTTACTTCAGATTGCTGGTAAGAATATAAAACCTGCAATGCTTTTACCCTCAAGTGCCTTCTATTTAACATGTATAAGAACGATTTTTATTTTCTAATCCTATTTAATAGGAAGCTTTAATTTTTCTGATATCCTCAATCCTCTTTTCAGCAATTTTATTTGCTGCTTCATTAGAAGGAATATTATCATGTTTTGATTTTTGTAATACTCTTCTGGTGGCTTCGTAAATATTCTCTGCCATTTGAAATGTTTTCTTTTTGTTGAATCCAGCAATTTCGGAATAACAGTTGATTAACCCACCAGCATTAATCAGGTAATCCGGAGCGTACATAATCCCCTTCTCGAGCAACATATTACCATGAACTACTTCATCTGCAAGCTGATTATTCGCTGAACCGGCAATTATAGAACATTTTAGACGATTTATTGTTTCTGTATTCACTGTAGCTCCCAATGCACATGGTGAATAAATATCAATATCAAGATCAAATAGATTATTATTGGCAACTGCGATTGCACCATATTTTTGTGCAATTTGACCCAAACGCTCCTCATTAATATCGCTAATATAAACTTTTGCATTTTCGGTCCTAAGTAAAGAGACCAGATTCTCACCAACATGACCAATACCCTGAACAGCAACTGATTTTCCAGCAATGCTATCATTGCCAAAGCACTCCTTCAAACATGCCTTGATACCCATGAAATCACCTCTGGCTGTTACTGGAGAAGGATCACCGCTACCTCCAATTGATTCAGGCACACCGGTAACATACTTTGTCTCCATTCGTATGTATTCCATATCCCTTGGAGTAGTTCCAACTTCTTCTGCAGTAATAAATGATCCGTTCAAATTCTCAATAAAACGGCCATATCTGCGCATCAGAGCTTCTGATTTATGTAAGCGGCTATCCCCAATTATCACTCCTTTACCTCCACCGAGATTTAAACCTGTTATTGCGGCTTTGTAGGTCATGCTACGTGATAAACGTAATACATCATGAAGAGCTTCTGCTTCTGATTTATAAGGCCACATTCTGGTTCCACCCAAGGCCGGACCTAAAGTGGTATCATGAATAGCAATGATTGCTTTCAATCCTGTACCAGGATCACTACAATAAACTAACTTTTGATGACCAAAGTTGTCAAGCTGACTAAAAACTGAATGTTCTTCAAATTGAGATAAAATCATGTGAGATGCCTAGCTTTACCCAACAAAAATAGTAAAAAATGTTGTTTTAATTATTGATAAAGGTTTGGAATTGTTTTTATGGTGTGAGGTATGAGGTGTGAGGTATGAGGTATGAGGTATGAGTAATTTATTGGTTTATTGAAAATGGAATATCAATTTAGGCAACTCCTCCACCCTAAGATTTTTTTTAGATCAAATGTCAACCAAGGTGATTGAGCCCTCCCAAGGTCAATGTTTAGGAGTCTGGTTAGGTTCCTTGGGCTAAAATATCTGTAGAGAATATGGTGGAGGGTTCCAACTATTGTCCATTTTCAGCTATCAATTCCCTAAATTCTATCTACTTTTGCAACTCAAGGATCAGATGAAAGAACTGGCTTATCTTAATAAATTTTTCTACAAATATCGCTGGCGTTTGCTGCCTGGTGTTCTTTTCGTCATCATTTCAAATCTTTTCGCTGTACTACCTGCTCAGGTAATACGCATAGCATTTGATCTTGTAAATGAAAACATAGCTTTATTCAGACTTTTCAACGGATTCAATCGACAAGAATTGATATCTAAAATCTTTGGCCAGAGTTTATTGTTTTTCGGAGTAATTGTCCTGATCCTGGCCTTAATCAGAGGTTTATTTTTATTTTTTATGCGACAAACCATCATTCTGATGTCAAGACATATAGAATATGATTTGAAAAATGAGATCTATTTACATTATCAGAAACTTTCAATGGCATTTTATCGCCGAAATAATACGGGTGACCTGATGAACAGGGTTACTGAGGATGTAAGCAGAGTAAGAATGTACCTTGGACCGGGAATAATGTATACGATAAATACAATAGTTCTATTCATTTTGGTCATCATTTCGATGTTCAATGTAAATACAAGACTTACAGTTTTTTCATTATTGCCGCTTCCCATTCTGGCAATCACAATTTATTATGTTCACTCCATGATTAATCACAGAAGTGAAAAAATACAAGAACAGCTATCTTCATTGTCAAGTTTTGTTCAGGAAACCTTTTCTGGTATTCGCGTAATTAAAGCTTATGTGCGTGAAGATGACATCCGGAGAAAGTTTAATATTGAAAGTGAAAACTACAAATCACATTCCATGTCACTGGTACAGATCCAGGCTCTTTTTTATCCAATGATGCTTTTACTCGTCGGACTTAGTACAATAATCACTGTTTATATCGGTGGAGTTGAAGTTATAAATGGAAATATTAGTTCAGGAAATATCGCTGAATTTATAGTATACGTTAACCAGCTCACATTTCCTGTCATGTCATTAGGATGGGTTACATCTCTGATACAGCGCGCTGCAGCATCACAAAAAAGAATCAATGAATTTTTAAATACCAATCCTGAGATTAATTCTGTATTAGGAGAAAAGACTGAACTGCAAGGAAACGTAACGTTCAAAAATGTGAGCTTCAAATACCCTGATACCGGAATTCAAGCAATAAAAAACATTTCGTTCGAAGCTAAAAATGGTGAATTCCTCGCTATTATTGGCAGAACAGGTTCAGGAAAATCAACCATTGCAAATCTGTTGATGAGAATGTATGATGCAGATAACGGTCAAATTTTACTTGATGGAAAACCAATTGGTCGGCTTGACATTCAACACTTCAGACAGCAAATAGGCTTTGTGCCACAGGAAGTTTTCCTCTTTTCTGAAACAATTGATAATAATATTGCTTTTGGATTGACGGAAGCAGAACCTGAAAAAGTTGAAATGGCTGCAAAAAATGCAGCTGTTTATGAAAATATTATGGAATTTGATAAAGGCTTCCAAACACTGATTGGAGAACGGGGAATTACCTTGTCAGGTGGACAAAAACAAAGGCTTTCTATAGCCAGAGCAATTATTAAAGAACCACAAATTCTTATTTTTGATGATTGTCTTTCTGCAGTAGATACCAAGACTGAAGAAGAAATTTTAAGCAATTTGAGCAATTTAATGAAGAATAAAACCAGTATTCTAATTGCTCACAGAGTTTCTACAATTAAAAATGCAGACAGAATTCTGGTGATGGACAATGGCGAAATCGTAGAACAGGGTACTCACACCAATCTCATGGCGCTTAAAGGGGTTTATTTTGATTTATTTGAAAAGCAACTATTGGAGGAACAAACGACCGGAGAATAACAATAGGAAGTGGAGAATGGAGAATGGGGTTTCTTTCGCATTTTATCCACCCAATAGTGATTAGGTGTCAACTCTCTATTTAATTCTCAACTCTCAATTATCAATTTTCAATTATTACCTGATTTTATTCAAAAAAAAATCAATTTGTTACTTTACTAATATCTATTATATTTACCGCTAACAAATTAAATATGATTATGGGAGATTTCGACAACAAAGAAAGAGAAGAGGTTTTTTCGAAGAAGGTACGAGCTGGGAAGCGCACCTACTTTTTCGATGTTAAAGCTACGCGTTCAAATGATTACTATGTCACAGTGACTGAAAGTAAAAAGCGTTTAGAAGACGGTGTTTTTATAAAGCATAAAATATTTCTTTACAAAGAGGACTTTGAAAAGTTTGCTGAAGGTCTGAAGGAAACCATTGATTACATCAAAGCTCATCAGGAAGTTGTTGAAAAACGATACGAATATTCAGAGAATAATTCTGAACCTTCAAAAGAAAACGATGATTTTTCTTTTGAAATATAAACCTGATTTATTCTGACAGAATAAATTATTCATTCATAAAAAAGCCCCAAACAAGAAATTGTGATGGGGCTTTTTTTATCCTGAACCATTGGTTCAATGTGAATGTCCCTTTTGATAATGATCCAATAATAGATCTCCTCCAAAATCATTTTTTAAATCCCTAACAACTGAATGCACATGATTGGCATTATTTTGAGTATTATCATACTCAATAACAAGTGTAGGGCCCTGAACCCTGTAATATGAGCCTTTACCAATCTCAGGTTTCGTATATCCCGCCCATGCAAACCAGATATTATCTAAACCTTCCTTTTGGATATCCTTCATCATTTTTTCGGCGAAATCATGTCTGTATCTGTGTAAATAAACCCTGATTAATTGAAGCATTAATGACTGTTGTACTTTAGATAATTCAGAATACTTTAAACCCTCAGGTTTACCCAAAAGAGCCTTACGCTTATCAAAAGTTAAAATATCTTTAAATGCTACAGTGTCAATAATGGCTTTTTTTAATTGGGTTTCATTTAATGATTGAATTAAAGAAAATCCTTTATCAGATTCATCTTTCAATACTTGTTTACCTGCCATTGGTCCGTTAAGGACAATAGCCGGATTACTACCCATGAAACCCGGAGTGCCAGAAACAAGTGTTTTTTTATTAAAAGAGAAATTAAACGAAATATGATGTCCTTCAAACCGCCAACCCCAGATGCTATTTGACGAGGGATTTCCAAAAATGGTAAAGTGATAATTACCCGGATCACGATAATTATCTTCAGGTTTCCGTTTTTCCAGCTCTTTTAATACAACTTCCAATTGCATAATTTCCTTGGTTTTTTTGAAGGAATCTTCCCCAAGGCAAGACTTTAGTAATTCCAAAGCCAATGAATTCTGTTCAATATTCATCTCATTGAAGGTTATTCCCCTTCTTTTCATCGGCACGAAATGAAAATTATATCGTTCTTCTACATCAAATGGGAATATGGTCTCGGCCTTTTGAGCGTCACTGAGTGTTGAAATAAAACGATTGGCATAAAGAACTGATTCTTGTCCGTAAACAGTAAGCTGGAAAAAAAAGGAAGTCAATAATAAAAAAATAGCTTTCTTCATGTAGTAGGATCTTTAAAATTAATTAAACTGAATTCGATTAAATCTATATCAAAATTGATAAATTGTTTTTTAATAGAAGGTACTATTAATATGGGATTTAATATTAATCTTAACCAAAACTAAAGTTATTTTTCAAAAAAAAATCGATGCTTGAAAGACTAGAATAAGTAAACTCTCGAAAAAAAAATAAATAAATCTGTAGAACACAGATAAATTATCAATAAAAAATCAACAGAATAATTAGATTTAATTAAACAAGATCAATTCGACCTTACAAATAAGAAATTTCTATGCGGATTTACTTCAATATTTTTTTAAAAATAGCTCTGATGCTTTTGTTAAGCATATTGGTTATTAGTTGTAAAGAGAAATCGGGCACATCTGCAATTGATTCAGAACATGCTTTATCAACATTTCAAGTCCCTCCAGGCTTTAAAATCGAATTAATTGCTGCTGAACCTCTAATCTCAGATCCAGTAGACATGGAAATTGATGAATACGGCAATATGTATGTGGTTGAAATGCATGGCTATCCCTTAGATAAAAGCGGTAGTGGAAAAATTATTCTACTGAAGGATAAAAATGAAGATGGAAAAATGGATGAACGAATTGTCTTTGCAGATAACTTAATTCTTCCGGCGGGCGTAATGAAATGGAAAAAAGGCATTTTGGTAACAGATGCTCCCAATTTACTCTATTTTGAGGACTCAGATCAGGATGGTAAAGCAGATATCCGAGACACTGTACTGAGTGGATTTGCACTATCAAATCCACAGCATAATACTAACAATCCAATGTACGGACTAGACAACTGGATTTATATCGGGCATCAGGGTGCAACTTCAACCCGTGAATACAAAGAAGAATTTGGTGATGAAGGTTCTGAAATTGTTTTCCCGGGATCACCTGAGGCACAGAAATTACCAAAAAATGCCAACGGTTTATCCATTAGGTTTATGCCGGATAAAAAATGGATTGAAACACTATCCTATCAAACCCAATTCGGTCATGCATTTGATCAATGGGGCAACTGGTTCGGATGTAACAATTCCAACCAGGGGTATCATGAAGTTATAGCAAATCGCTATTTCCAGCGGAACAAGAACCTGGTAATTTCTAATTCCATCCAACATATGTCAGACCACCTGAACGCACCGGAGGTCTTTCCAACAACAACACATCCCGACAGGCAACTACTTACTGATGTAGGGGTTATGACATCTGGCTGCGGAATAACAGTTTACGATGGAGGTGCATTTCCTGCTCCATTTGATAAGAATATCAGCTTTATGGCAGAACCTGTCAGTAACCTGGTACATGCAGACATCCTTAAAGATAAAGGCTCAAGCTTCGAGGCAAGTGCTATCTTAAATAATAAAGAATTTCTCACTTCAACTGATGCATGGTCGCGTCCGGTTAATTTTTATGTTGGTCCTGATGGTGCACTTTACATGCTGGATTATTACCGCAGAGTGATTGAGTCACCGGAATGGATGTCAGAAAAGGCGGTAAAAGAAGGAGGATTATATGATGGCTCTGACATGGGACGGATCTACCGGATTACGGCAAGCGGAGATAAAAAAGCTGAATGGACCAAAGGACTTACATTGGGAGATGAAAGCAGTGAAAAATTAGTAGCGCATCTTTCAAATAACAACCGATGGTGGAGAACTAACTCACAGCGGCTTTTGGTTGACCGAAAAGACAGAAATATTATTCCTTCACTTCTAAAAATGGCTAATAACTCAGAATCTCCGATGGGCAGACTACATGCATTGTGGACCCTTGAAGGTATGGGTGAATTAAGTCCCGAAATGATAGAAAAAGCCTTAAAAGATTCAGAATCAGGAATCCGGGTTAATGCTATCAAACTTGCTGAACTTCATTTCCAGGAATTTCCACAACTATTTAAAATGCTTAGGTCAGTTCAAAATGATAAAGATCCAAAAGTCAGGATGCAATTGCTACTAAGCTTAGGCTATGATAATTCAAGTGAATCAGCAACGGTAAGAAATAAACTACTATTTCAGGATATCGATGATAAATGGATCCAAATTGCTGCTTTAAGTGCCCCATCATCCCAAACAGAATCAATTTTAAATGAAGTGCTCAAGAATTACAAGGCAGATATCCCTGCATATTCATTATTAGTTCAAAGACTGGCAACAATGATTGCTAATGGAGGTGACCAGAACACAATAAAAAAGCTCATTAAAAATTCAGTCCGGAATGAATCAATCCAAAATAATCAATGGAAAGGGGCTATGCTTGAAGGACTTGCAATTGGACTGGAATCTCAAAAATCTAAATCTCCGGAATCAATCAATTCATATAAAGAAGATCAAAACTTACTGATCAATACCTTTTTCAATCATCAGTCTGTAGAGGTTCGAAAAGGGTCTCTTGATATGTTAAGAGTAATCGGATTAAATAATGGACCGGAAATCAAAACTGCCATAAATAAAACCTTAGTAGTAATTGCAGACCGCAGTCTTCCGGATAATAAAAGAATTGAAGCTATAAATTTCCTGGCATTGACTGAACCTGGCCCTTTTAGTAATTTATTAAAAGGATTAATCGTACCACAGGAACAAACCATTGTTCAACTTGCCGCGCTAAAAACATTTAGTAAAGTGCCCGGAATAGAAATTAGTGAATATGTTCTGCAGAAATGGGCAGTCTTAACTCCAGAAATAAGAGATGCCGCTATTGGAACATTTTTAGGTAATAATGACCGGATCAAGCTGCTCCTAAATGCAATTGAAAAAAACCAGGTTCAGGCTAGTAGTGTAAGTTTTGGCAGGAGCGTTCAGCTGATGCAAAATAAAGATGACCTGTTACGTAACAAAGCCAGAACCCTATTTACAAAAAATGAAGAAGACGGAAAAAAGGTGAATAAAGCTTATCAGGAAGCGCTTGTATTAAAAGGAGATGCTACAAAAGGTCAGAATGTCTATTTACAAAACTGTGCAATTTGTCACCAAGTAAGGGGGAAAATGGGTGTTGAACTCGGTCCTGATCTTGGCACAATTCACAACTGGACAGCTGAAATCATTATGGCTAATATTCTTGATCCAAATATTTCAATTTCAAGTGGTTATGATTTATGGAATGTCGAATTAAAAAATGGCGAATCACATCAGGGAATTATCTCAAGTGAATCAGATGTCGCGATAACACTCAAAAACAATGGAAAACTTGAAAAAACCATTAATCGTCAGGACATTAAGGAGATAAAAAGTATGGAGATCTCAGCAATGCCTTCTGGACTGGAAAAAAAGATCAACAAACAGGAAATGGCGGATCTTCTGGCATTTTTACGCAAATTTTAAATGATGAACTATATCTCAACAAAAATATAAAAGCATGAAAATCAAAAGATTAAAATTTCTGCTATTTGGGCTAGTTATAATTATTGCCAAAACTGCTTTGGCTCAACAGTCTGATAAAGTATTCAAGGCATCAGTAGTCAAAGTTGACATCACTCCAGATAAACCGAAAATGTTGCTGGGATATGCAGCGAGGCAATCTACCGGTATCCATGACCGTATATACCATCGTATTGTGGCAATGGACGATGGAGTGAAGCAATTCTTTTTGGTTTCTACAGACATTTGCGTGATGTCACCTTCAGAATATGATCATGTTGCGGCTATTCTGGAGAAGGAACTTGGAATTGACCCAGAGAATTTTTGGTGGACCTTAACCCACACGCACTCTGCACCGGAAGTTGGTGTTCCAGGCCTTCCAGAAGTTTTCATGGGCGATCGTTATAAACATGATGTAGATACCGCATACACCTCAATGGTAGAACAATCTCTGATAAAAGGAATTATAGAAGCCCGAAGTAAACTGGTTAAAGCTAAACTCGGTGTTGGATGGGGGTTTTCTTTGGCCAATATTAACCGCCGGGCTATAGATGTAGCTGGAAAATCTTCTCTTGGATTAAACCCGGAAGGTGCC
>Ga0164293_10003205_pt1 | contig 13958 bp, 10 predicted proteins | sample GEODES118metaG_FD_111487 | JGI IMG/M metagenome (GOLD analysis project Ga0164293, IMG submission 111487) | Eutrophic lake water microbial communities from Lake Mendota, Wisconsin, USA - GEODES118 metaG | ecosystem: Environmental > Aquatic > Freshwater > Lake | place: USA: Lake Mendota...
AGGAACAAAGTGAGGCTCAGGGCCCCACGACGGAGATGACATGACCAACCAGACCCTGCCCGTGTTGCCGCTGCGCGATATCGTGGTGTTCCCGCAGATGATCGTGCCGCTGTTCGTGGGCCGAGAAAAATCGGTGGCCGCGCTCGAAGCGGCCATGAACGACGGCCGCACCGTGTTCCTGCTCAGCCAGAAGAACCCCGGCGATGAAGATCCCGGTGCTGATGAGCTGTATGACGTCGGCACGCTCGCCAATGTGCTGCAGCTGCTGAAACTGCCCGACGGCACGGTGAAGGTGCTTGTGGAAGGCCAGGGCCGCGCGTCGCTGGTCAAGCTGGATGCCAGTGGCCCCTATCTAATGGCCGAAGTTGAAGACCGGCCGGACGTGGAGCGCAACGAAACGGAGGTCGCCGCCCTGCTGCGTTCGGCGCAGAGCCAGTTCGAACAGTTCATCAAGCTGAACCGCAAGGTCGCCCCGGAAGTCGCCAGCCAGATTTCGGCGGTGGAAGAGCCGGGCCGCTTTGCCGACACCGTCGCTGCCAACCTGGGCCTGAAGATCGCCGACAAGCAGGCGCTGTTGGCCGAGCCGGATGTGGGCCTGCGGCTGGAAAAGATCTTCGCCTTCATGGAAGGCGAGATGGGCGTGCTGCAGGTGGAAAAGAAGATCCGCAACCGCGTGAAGCGGCAGATGGAGAAGACCCAGCGCGAATATTATCTGAACGAGCAGATGAAGGCGATCCAGCGCGAGCTGGGCGATGCCGATGAGGAAAAGGACGAGGTCGCCGAGCTGGAAGAGAAGATCAAGAAGGTCAAACTCTCCAAGGAAGCCCGTGAAAAGGCGCTGGGCGAGCTGAAGAAGCTGAAGGCGATGGCGCCGCAGTCGGCCGAAGCCACGGTGGTGCGCAACTATCTCGATACGTTGCTCGGCCTGCCGTGGGGCAAGCGCAGCAAGGTGAAGAAGGACATCATCGCGGCGCAAGCCGTGCTCGATGCCGATCATTTCGGCCTGGAAAAGGTGAAGGACCGGATCATCGAATATCTGGCCGTGCAGGCGCGCACCAACAAGCTGAAGGGGCCGATCCTGTGCCTCGTCGGCCCGCCCGGTGTCGGCAAGACCTCGCTGGGCCGCAGCATCGCCAAGGCGACCGGGCGTGAATTCATCCGCCACAGCCTGGGCGGCGTGCGCGATGAAGCCGAAATCCGCGGCCACCGCCGCACCTACATCGGCTCCATGCCCGGCAAGATCATCCAGAACCTGAAAAAGGCTGGTACGTCCAACCCGCTGTTCTTGCTCGATGAAATCGACAAGCTGGGCCAGGATTTCCGCGGCGATCCCTCATCGGCGCTGCTGGAAGTGCTCGATCCGGAACAGAACAAGGCGTTCAACGACCATTATCTGGAGGTCGATTACGACCTGTCGGACGTGATGTTCGTGACCACGGCCAACAGCTACAACATGCCCCAGCCGTTGCTGGACCGCATGGAGATCATCAGCCTGTCGGGTTACACCGAGGATGAGAAGCTGGAGATCGCCAAGCGCCACTTGATCGAGAAGCAGTATGAAGCGCACGGGCTGAAGAAGGAGGAGTTCACGGTCACCGACGACGCGATCCGTGATCTGATCCGTTATTACACCCGTGAAGCCGGCGTGCGCAAACTGGAGCGCGAGATCGCCAAGCTGGCGAGGAAGGCCCTGCGCCGCATCCTGGAAGGCAAGGACACCAGCGTTACCGTGAGTTCGGAAAACCTCGCCGATTTCTCGGGCGTGCGGAAGTTCCGCTATGGCCTCGCTGACACTGAAGACCAGATCGGCGCTGTCACCGGCCTGGCCTGGACGGAAGTGGGCGGCGATCTGCTCACCATCGAAGCTGTCACTAGCCCCGGCAAGGGCGCGATCAAGACCACCGGCAAGCTGGGCAGCGTGATGACCGAATCGATTTCGGCGGCACTCAGCTTCGTGCGGGCCCGCGCCACGCACTATGGCATCAAGCCGAGCGTGTTTGAAAAGAAGGACATCCATGTGCACGTGCCGGAAGGCGCGACGCCCAAGGATGGGCCCTCCGCGGGTATCGCCATGGTGACCGCCATCATCTCCACGCTCACCGGGGTTGCCGTGAAGCGCGATGTGGCGATGACCGGCGAAGTGACGCTGCGTGGCCGCGTGCTGCCCATTGGCGGCCTGAAGGAAAAGCTGCTGGCGGCGCTGCGTGGCGGCATCACCATGGTGCTGATCCCGGCCGAGAACGAGAAGGACCTGGCCGACATTCCCGACAATGTGAAGCAGGGGATGACGATCGTGCCGGTTTCCCACGTTGATGAAGTGCTGGCGCTGGCGTTGACCCAGCCGTTAGTGCCGATCGAATGGACCGAGGCCGATGAAAAGGCCGCCATGCCGCCGGCAGCGGTGGCCACCGAACCGGCGGTTCGGCACTAAAAATCTTGCGGTGAACGGGCGGGCGGGGCTTTACAGCGCCGCCCGTCTCGCCTAATCCGCCCGCTCGCCAAGCAAGTGGGCGCGTAGCTCAGCGGTAGAGCACTGCTTTCACACGGCAGGGGTCACAGGTTCAATCCCTGTCGCGCCCACCACTTGCATCCCTCTACTTCTCGATCCTGATCACGCTGACCAGGCGTGCCGTTGCCGCCATGGCTGCGACGGAGCGGTGCTTGCCGCACGTCCAGCCTGCGGTGCAGTAAGCAGGCCGAGCACTGCTCGACGCGCTGACCAGCATCGGCATGGCCCGCCGGCTGGCTAATGGGCGATACGCGGCCTAGATCGGCCGTTTTTTCAGGCTAATCCCGAAATTTACCCTTCGCCCCGGACGTGATCCGGGGCGACAACAGGAAAAGCGGTTGGCCCGCTCAGGCCGGGAAGCGGCAGGCCTGATCCTGGCTCACAAAGTGCAGATCGGCAAACCAGCCCCGCGCGCTGCCGCCGGTCTGATCCGTGTCCACCGCCACGGCGATGGAGGTGGCCTTGGCCGTCGTGCCGGGGAAGGCGCGGGCATAATCGCCGGCCAGATCGGCGCGCTGCTCCACCCAGCGGCCGGCGTTTGCCGCGCCTGATTGCGCCACCACCATGCGGGCACGATCGGTATAGGCGTTGGGGGCGGTGGTGCCGATGGGGTGCACATTGTCCCACACATAATTCACCGCCGCATCGGGGATGGGGCCGGGGAACATGCGGCGGGCGAGGCCAAGCTTCATCTTCGTGGCCAGGCCCAATTGCCCATCGGCAATATCGAAGCCTACATAGACGCGGGCGGCGTAATCATCGCCGGCCTTGCGGCGCATGTCGGCCCCGGCCACCGGCGCCACGATGCGCCAGCGCCAGCACAGGATTGGCGTGGCGGCCAGATCAACCGTGATCGGCCGGGCGAGAAGCGCCATGCTGGCCTCCGCGCTGCCCTCCACCGCCATGACGCCATCAATCCGCACCACGCGATAGCGGGTGGGTGGCACCTTTTTGGAGACGAGAGCGACCTGCCACGGTGGCGGCACCGGGCCTTCGGCGCTGAACTGGCCAACCACAACGGCTGCAATCAGGGCGGCGATCATGGGCGGAAGGCTGCCCATGCTGCGGCCGTGCGCTGGACCACGGTGATCAGGCACAGACCAGCATAGGCGAGCGCGATGGTGGGGAAGTGGGCGGGCCACAGGCAGAACAGGATGAAGACCACGATGGTCTCTGTTCCCTCTGCCAGGCCAGTCGAATAGAAGAAGCTCTTCTTGCCGTGGGCGCTGGTTTCCAGCCCGCGCTTGGCGGCCATGGTAGCAAAGGCCAGGAAGCTGATGCCGGTGAGGCCGAAGCAGCAGGCCAGCACCAGTGCCGGGATCAAATTGGCGGGCGCGGCCAGGCCAAAGCCCAGCGGCACGGCGAGATAGAAGACGAAATCGGCGACGATATCGAGATAGCCGCCGAAATCCGTTGGCCCGGTGATGCGCGCAACCGGCCCATCCAGCCCATCCAGAAGCCGGTTGGCGATGACCAGTACGAGCCCCACATGCGTGTGCCCCCCCGCCAGCGCAAAACCGGCACACGCCGCCAGCACGCCGCCACAGATGGTCAACAGATTGGCACTGATCCCCCACCGTACGGCACGCGCCGCCAGCAGATTCAAGGGCTTATCAATGACAGGCCGCAAAAGTGCGTCAAACATGCGGCGTCACCAAGCCGATCATCGCGCCGGTCATCAGCGTGGCGAAATTGCCGGCGATCCAGCTTTTGACGCCCAGTCCGGCGGCTTCGGCGCGGCGTTCCGGGCACAGGCTGGCGATGGTGGAAACCAGCAGGCCAATGCTGGCCAGATTGGCAAAGCCAGCCAGCGCGTAGGTGACGATGAGGGCACTGCGCGGATCGAGCGTGCCGGCGGGCAGCGCCGCCAGATCGAGATAGGCGACATATTCGTTGAGGATCGCCTTGGTGCCCATAAGCGCACCTGCCGCCGGCGCCTGATCCCAGGGCACGCCAATCGCCCACATGAACGGCGAGAAGATCCACCCGAACATGCGCTTCAGGCTGAGGGCGGCGCCATCGACATGCGGCGCCAGCGCCAATATCTGATCAGTCAAATTCACCAGCGCGAAGATGGTGATGATGATCCCGATCACCGCCAGCATCAGCTGCACGCCTTCCATGGCACCGCGCACCACGGCGTCTATGGCGCCGTCATAGGCGAGGTCAGGCTCGGCCGGTTCGCTGGACTGCGGCTGGCCCGGCACCATCAGGCGGGCGACCATCAGCGCGGCAGGCAGTGAAATCAGGCTGGCGACAATCAGGTGCCCGGCGGCGTTGGGGATGACCTTGCCCAGCGTGCTGGCATAAAGCACGAGAATCGCACCCGAAATCGTCGCCATGATCATTGCCATGATGGCGAACAGATCGGACCGGCTCATGGTGGCGAACCAGGCCCGCAGCACCAGCGGCGATTCAACCACGCCCAGAAACAAGGTGCCGCCGCCGCCCAGCCCGACGACGCCCGACACGCCCAGGGTGCGCCGTAAGGCCCAGGACAGCCCGCGCACCAGTGCCTTCAAGATGCCCCAGTGCCAGAGCAGCGCGGATAGCGCCGAAAACACGATGATCAGCGGCAGGATCTGGAAGGCAATGATCAGCGGCGGGCTGGCGCCTTGCGCCAGGGCAAATGGCAACGGCGCGCCGCCCAGATAGCCGAACATGTAGGAGGAGCCGACGAGCGTGGCCTTCTCGATGGCAGCCACGCCCTGATTGGCCACGCCAACGGCGGCCCAGATTGGCGGCACCCGCACCACGATCACGGCAATCGCCAGTTGCAGCAGCAACGCGCCGCCCAGCCAGCGCCAGCCAGGGCGATTGGCGCGGTCTTCGCTGAACGCCCACGCCAGCAGCAAAATGGCCGCCAGCCCGATCAGACCCTGAAATTGCTGCATCGCGGCTGGCATATCAGAACTTGTACGCGATACCGAATTGGAACTGACGCGGCGGGCCGGCGTTGCGCTGCACGAAGGGTGCGCCGCCGCCAAACTGCACCTGGTTCGACGTGGTGGCGGCGTTGGCAAAGCCGGACCGGTTGTTGGCGTTGAACAGGTTGAACACGTCGGCCGAAAGCTCGATGCGCTTCAGCAGCAGGTAGCGGATGCCAAGGTCGACCGTGGCTGACCAAGGCAGCCGCGCCGAGTTGCGGGCTGCGCCGGGGAAACGGTCGGAGTTGCCGACGAAATTCTCGCCGAACGAAGCGCCGTCCCCGTTCAGATCCTGGGTGCCGAAAATCCGTGCATCGGGCACCAGATTGACCGGTTGGCCCGACTGGAACAGGCCGGCGGCCGTCAACGTCAGGCCCTGGATCGGATAGAGATAGCCCACCGCCGAAATCACGTGCCGTCGATCATTTGCCGACGGGCCATATTCGGTGCTGAAATCATTGGCATTGGCAGCGCGGAAGTTGATGTCGTCGGTGTCGTTTTTCAGCCGTGACAGCGTGTAGCTGAGGCGGAAGCCATAATCATCGGCGCCGCGCTCCTTCACGGCCTGCAGGATGAGCGCCATATATTCCGAGCGGCCATCGGTTTCCGAAACCCTGATCTGCCGCGCCCCGCCCGCGACCAGCGCGACCGGCCGGCTGGCATCAGCGGCAGCCTGGCTGCGCACGAGGCCCAGCGTCTGCGCCAGCGCCGCCCGCGCCACATTGTCGGGCGCGGCCTGCAGCAGGGCGATATTGGCCGGCGTGAGCGCGGCGGCGTTGGGCGTGAAGGCCGCCGGCGCATTCAGGTCGCGCAGCCGCACCAGATTGCGGCTGCGGCTGTAGATGGCGTCCACGCTCAGCGTCAGCGACGACGTCGCCTGATATTGATAGCCGCCGCTCAACTGCAGGCTCCACGGGCTGTCATAGCCGGTGGGCGACAATATGCGCGCTTCGCCCAGCGTGGCGGTGTCGCGCAGCGCCTGCACTTGCGCCGGGGTTGGGCATGCCGATACCGTGGCGCAAGGCGGGGCGGCGGTGAGGTTGCCGTCGAACGTCACGTCGCGCAGGTTGATACCGGTCGGGATGAGGCCACGGCTCTGCAACTGGCCCAATTGGGTGAGGAAGCCCGGCGCCGTTGTGTTGCGCTGCAGGGCGTCGGAAATGACGGCATAGCTCAACTTGCCGGTGAAGATGCCGGCGCCAAAGCGCACCGACGAGCGCGCATCCGGCCGCCAGTTCAGCGCCAGGCGCGGCGCGATATTGTCGAAGTCACCGCCGCCAGCGCCCTTGGCCGTGAGGCTGTCATAATCCCAGCGCACGCCCAGCGTGGCGGTGAAGCGTGGGCTGATCTGCCATTCGTCTTCCAGATAGAAGGCCAGCAAGGTCTGATCGGTGCCGAAGGATTGCGGCCGCAATTCAACGGCGTAATTGGCCACCACCGGGTTCAGCGCCAGCACGTCAGAGGCGGTCAGGCCCAACCCGCGGCCGCCGGCACGCAGCGCGGCCAGTTGCGGCGCGGTCAGATCGACGACGAAATTGCCATCGGGGTTGCCGCCGCCCAACAAGGTGAAGTTGCTGTGGATGACGTCGGCGCCCAGCCGCAGCCGGTGCGCGCCCAGCTTGCGTTGCAGGCGGTGGGTGGTCTGGATCGTCTCTTCCAGGCTGTCGAACAGATAGCCGGGGTGGCCGACGACGCCGGCGGTCAGGCCCGACGGATCGCGGATCACCACCTGCGGCCCCGGGCCGGCCAGCGCTTCGCCATAATCCCAGCGGAAGCGCGCATATTGCACCGCGCCGTCATAGCTCCAGTCATCGCCGGCATAGCTCGCCGTGGCAGCAACCAGCGTCGAATGGCGATCCTGGTTGGAGCCGGCCGAGGGCAGGCTGTTGTTGCCGCCGCCCAGCCCGCCGCCGGGCCGTTCGATGGTGACGCGGCCGATATTGGCGCGCAGGCCCAGGGTCCAATCATCGGTCAGCCGATGATCGAGCCGCAGCGAAGCGAGGTGGAACTGGTTGTTGCCGGTCACCGTGTCGGTGATGCCGAGCAGCGGCGCATCGACGACCTGGGTGTTGCGATCACGGGTGAATTCGTAGTTGATGTAGAAGAAGGTCTTGTCCTTCGCGATCGCTCCGCCGAGCGCGAAGCCGGCCTGATAACGTTCGAAACTTTCGCCTACCGCATTCCCCGACAGGTCGCGACGCGGAAAGGGCGAGGCGGCGTCCAGCGGCCGGCCGGGGCGGACCAGCGCATAGGCTTCGCCGTGCAGCTCGTTGGTGCCCGATGGCGTGGTATAGTTGACGATGCCGTTGGCGGTGCGCCCATAGGCAACCGAATAGCTGTTGGCGAGCACGGTCACGCTGCGTGTGAAGCCCAGCGGCACCGGGAACTTGATGCCGCCAAGGAAATTCTCGTTATTGTCGAGGCCGTCGATCAGATAATTGGTGTCGAGGCCATTGCTGCCGTTGATCGAGATCGACGGCGCTTCCGGGAAGAAGCCGGTGCTGGCCACCACGTTCGGCAACCGGATCAGCGAACCGATCACGTCGCGGCCTTCGATGGGCAGCGCGGTCAACTGCTCACGGCCCAGCGAGGCGGAGACTTCGGCGTTGACGGCGTTGAGGCCCACCACAGTCCGCGCGCCGGTCACCGTGATGGTCTGGCCAACGGGGGTCAACCGCAGGGTGATGCTGCTGGAAAAATTGCTGCGCAAGGTGAGCGACTGCGGTTCGGTGGCGTCATAGGCTGCGCTGGCGGCGGTGCTGATGCGGAACTGGCCGCTGGTCGTCAGGCCTTCCAGCCGCAACAGGCCCTGCGCGTCGGTACGGGCCACGCGGCGGAAACCGGTGCCGGGATTTTCGATGACAACCTCAGTATCGGCTGCCGGTGCCCCGCTGACGGCATCCACCACCGAAATCTGGATGCCGGCCTGCTGAGCCTGCGCCGGTATGGCCACCATCGCCGCGCCGGCCAGAAACACAGCCGCCGCCCGGTTCAAACCCTTCATTCCAATCCCCCAAGTGCTCCGCCACCCATAGGCGTGCGCGCGGTTTTCATGACCGTTGCCATTCAAATACGCAACACGCCGGCAATTGGTTACCCGCGCCGCCAGTCATGGTAGCGGCCAACCCAGGCCAGCAGGCCCTGCGGCGCATGCGCCCGCTTCCAGTTGCCGGCTGCGAACTTGTTGGCTTCGGCCATGGTGGGGTAGGTGTGGATGGTGCCGAGCAGCTTGTTGAGGCCCAGGCCGTGCTTCATCGCCAGCACATATTCGGCCAGCAGCTCGCCGGCATGGTCACCGACGATGGTGGCCCCCAGTATCTTGTCCTTGCCGGGCGGGGTGAGGACCTTCACGAAGCCGGTGGTGGCGCTGTCGGCAATGGCGCGGTCGAGTTCGTGCAACTGGTAGGTGGTCACCTCGACCGCGACGCCCTTAGCCTTGGCTTCATCTTCCGACAGGCCGACGCGGGCGATCTCGGGATCGAGGAAGGTTGTCCACGGGATGACGCGATAATCCGCCTTGAAGCGCCGGAACTGGCCGAACAGCGCGTTCACGGACGCATACCAGGCCTGGTGCGAGGCGACGTGGGTGAACTGGTATGGGCCAGCCACATCCCCGCAGGCGTAGATATTGGGATAGAGGGTGGCGAGATAATCGTCGGTCACCACGGTGCGGTCGGTCTCGATGCCCAGTTCTTCCAGGCCATAGCCGGAGAGGCGGGCCTTGCGGCCAACGGCGACGATCAGCGCGTCAAAGGGCAGGGCGCGTTCGGCGCCGGCGTGGCTGACGATCAGGGTCTGCTCCCCTTCCACCCGCAGCGCAGCATGGCCGGTGAGCACCTCCACACCCGAACCGACCAGTGATGCATGAGCGATGGCGGCGACATCGTCATCCTCGCGCGGCAACACGCGCGGGCCCATCTCCACCTGTTGCACTTGCGCGCCCAGCCGGGCCAGTGATTGCGCAAGCTCGCAGCCGATCGGGCCGCCGCCGAGCACGATGATGCGTTTGGGGATGGTGTCGAGCGCGGAAAAGGCGTCCCACAGCGTGTCGCTGGTCAGGTGATTGCTTTCGGTGAGGCCCGGCAGCGGCGGCACCAGCGGCGCGGCACCGGCGGCGATGACGATGCTGCGTGTGGTCAGGCGCTGGGTGGTGCCGTCGTGACGGGTGATCTCCACCGTCCAGGGATCGAGGATGCGAGCATGGCCCAGCTCCATGTCGACACCCAGGCCGGTGTAGCGCTCCACGCTGTCGTTGGGTTCGATGGTGGCAATGACATTCCTGATACGGGCCATCACGGCGCGGAAATCAAACTGGGCTTCGTGCGGGGTCAGGCCGTAGGTATCGGCGTGGCGCATCTGGTGGGCGATGCGGGCGGACTTGATCAAGGCTTTCGAGGGCACGCAGCCATAGTTGAGGCAATCGCCGCCCAATTTGTGGCTCTCCACCAGCGTCACCTTGGCCTTCACCGTGGCGGCGATGTAGGCGCTCACCAGTCCCGCCGCGCCGCCGCCGATGACGACCATGTTGCGGTCAAAACGCTTTGGCCGCTGCCAACGGGCATAGACGCGGCGGCGCTTCAGGGCACCCATCACGGCCTTCCCGATCCATGGCAGCAGGCCCAGCGCAGCGAAGCTGACCAGCAAGCCGGGCGAGGCGACATCGCGCAAACTGGAAATGCCGGCCAGCTGCGTGCCGGCGTTCACATAGACCGCGGTGCCCAGCAACATGCCGATCTGGCTGACCCAGAAATAGGTGAGCGTGCGAATGGGGGTGAGGCCCATCAGCAGATTGACCACAAAGAAAGGAAACACCGGCACCAGCCGCAGCGAGAATAGGTAGAAAGCGCCATCGCGCTCCATCCCTGCGTTGATGGCGGCAAGCCGCGCCCCGAACTTGCCCTGCACCCAGTCCCGCAGCAGGTAGCGGGACGTGAGGAAGGCCAAAGTTGCGCCGATGGTGGAGGCGAAGGAGACGATGAGCAGGCCCAGCCCCAGGCCGAAGATCGCTCCGCCCGCCAGCGTCATGATCGCCGCGCCAGGGAAAGAGAGGGCCGTAAGCGCCACATAGGCCGCGAAATAGCCACCGATCACCACAGCCGGGTTGGCAGCATAGAGCGCGGCGATATCGCCCTGCCGGGCTTTCAGCGCATCGAGCGTGAGATACTGGCCAAGGTCGAACTGGAACCAGGCGACGATCGCCGCCGCGATCAGCAGGATGATGGGCAGGCGTTTCATCGGGCGAGGTTCCGTTTCATCAGGTCAAGGTGGACGTAAAGCATGGGCCACGCAAATCTGTTGTTCGCACCAGTGGCGGCAAAGGATGCAGTGTTTCCCTTTGCCGGCGCACTCCGCTATGCGCCGCCGCTATGTCCCCCGTTGTTGATCTTGTCCTGCCACCTGCCGAAGACTGGCAGGCGCAGGCCCGTGCTGCCCGCATCAGTACCGCCGATCTGCTCACCCAGCGCATGCAGGTGCACGAGAAAACCGCCTGGATGCTGCGCGCCAATCTGGGCTGAGGCTCAGTCGTCGCGCTTGCAATAGAGCAGCACTGTCACGCCGGCCAGGGCGGCCGCCACGCTGCCGGCAATGATGCCCAGCTTGGCGGCCGCTTCCTGGGAGCTGCCTTCGCCAAAGGCCAGGGCAGAGATGAACAGGCTCATGGTGAAGCCGATCCCGCACAAGAGCGACAGGCCCCAGATCTGCCAGCCATTGGCATTGGCCGGCATGTCGACGATGTTGAGCTTCACCAACGTCATGATCGTACCAAAGATGCCGATCATCTTGCCGAACACCAGGCCGGCCGCGATGCCCATCACCAGCGGATTGATCGCAGCATCCAATGAAAGCCCGCGCACATCTACGCCGGCATTGGCAAATCCGAAGATCGGCACAATGGCAAAGGCCACCCACGGCGCAATGCCATGCTCTACCCGCAGCAGCGGGCTGTCACGGATCTCCGGCACGCCGGGACTGGGCTGGATGGGCAGCGCCAGCGCGGTGATGACCCCGGCCAGCGTGGCGTGGATACCGCTGGCATGCACCGCAACCCACAAGGCCGCCCCCACCAGCAGATAGGGCCACACCACCTGCACCCGACGCCAGTTGAGCACGGCCAGCAGGCCGCACAGCCCGACCGCTGCCGCCAGTGCCGCCAGATCAACACCTTCGGTATAGACGGCGGCGATCATCACGATGGCGCCCAGATCGTCGATCACGGCAATGGCGGTGAGCAGCAACTTCAGGCTGGCCGGCACCCGGTCGCCCAGCAGCGCCATTACGCCCAAGGCAAAGGCGATATCGGTCGCGGTGGGGATGGCCCAGCCCTTCAAATTGGCCGGTGCATCAAGGTTGAGACCCAGGAACACCAACGCCGGCGCCGCCATGCCCGCCGCCGCTGCCACGCCGGGCAGGATGCGGCGCGGCCAGGTCGCCATCTCGCCATCGACGAACTCGCGCTTGATCTCGCAGCCGACGAGCAGGAAAAAAACTGCCATCAACGCATCGTTTATCCAGTGGAGCAGGTTCATCGGCCCGACATCCACATGCAGCAGGTGAAAATAATCCTCGGCCAGCGACGAATTGGCGATGCCCATCGCTGCTGCAGCCGCCAGCATCAATATCTGGCCGCCCGCCGCCTGGCTGGACAGCAACTCACGGATCACGCTGAGGCGCAGGCGGGGCAGGGGCAATGCCATGGCCCTGTGTTAGCAAGCCGGGCTCTGGCCGGGAAGCAAATCCGGTTTAGCGCGTGTAGTTGGTTGCCACCCAGTCGCGATAGCTGCCGTCGATCACGGCGCGCCACCAGCCTTCGTTGGCCAGATACCAGCCCAGCGTTTCGGCAAAGCCCTGATCAAAGGTCCGCGCCGGGGCATAGCCCAGTTCGGCGCGCGCCTTGGTCTCGTCAATGGCATAGCGCCGATCATGGCCGGGGCGATCGGTGACGAACGTCTTCAGGCTGGCCGTGGGCAGGCCCTTGGCCGCCGGCGAGTCCGGGAAGCGCGCGGCAAGGCCTGGATCGGCCGCAAAGGCGGCGTCCACGGCAGCACACAGGGTTTCGATCACGGTGAGGTTGGGTAGTTCGGCACCGCCACCGATATTGTAGGTCTCGCCCACCCGGCCCTTGAGCAAGGTCGCCTCGATGCCGCGGCAGTGATCTTCCACATGCAGCCAATCACGGATCTGCATGCCGTCACCATAGATCGGCAGCGGTCGGCCGTGCAGAGCGTTGATCAGGAACAGTGGGATCAGTTTTTCCGGAAACTGGAACGGGCCATAATTGTTGGAACAATTGCTGGTCGTTACCTGCAACCCATATGTGTGGTGCCAGGCCCGCACCAGGTGATCGCTGGCTGCCTTGCTCGCCGAATAGGGGCTGTTGGGCGCATAGGCGGTTGTCTCGCTGAACGCCGGGTCGTTCGGCCCCAGCGTGCCATAGACCTCGTCAGTGGAGACATGGTGGAAGCGATGCGGCACGCCCGACCCGGACAGCCAAGCGGCCCGAGCAGCCATGAGCAAAGACAATGTGCCGATGACATTGGTATCCACGAACGCCGCTGGGCCGTGGATGGAGCGGTCAACATGGCTTTCGGCGGCGAAGTGCACGATGGTGTCGATGGCGTGGTCGGCTAACAGTTTTTCGACCAGCGCGGTGTCGCGGATATCACCATGGACGAACTCGACACTGTTCAGCCCATCGAGATTGGCGCGATTACCGGCGTAGGTGAGGGCATCCAGGACGACCACGCCATCTTGCGGGTGATGCTGGCGCCAATAGTGCACGAAATTGGCGCCGATGAAGCCGGCGCCGCCGGTCACGAGCAGATTGGTCATGCGGTGAGGTCTTTCAGGCAGTCGATCAGTTCGTGGCGCCAGTGGCGGGCGGGGCCAGTGATGGCCCAGCTGCTGCCCTTGTCGAGCACGCTCCACGCCGGGCGGCGCGCCGGGGTGGGATGATCTGCGGTGGCAATCGGAATGATCGGCACGTTGCGGGTCAAGAGCCCCAGGCGCAGGGCTTCGTCCTGGATGGCGACAGCGAAATCATACCAAGTAGTGATGCCCGCATCGGTCCAGTGGAAAACGCCGCTGTGGCCCTGCAAGGCCCAGATGGCGTGGGCAAGGCTGAGCGCGTGGGTGGGTGTGCCGACCTGATCGGCGACGACGCGCACCTCGTCACGTTCGGCCATCAGCCGAAGCATCGTACGAACGAAGTTGTTGCCCTGCGCTGCATAGACCCAGGCCGTGCGGATGATCAGCGGTGCTGGGTGATGCGCGGCGGCGGCCTGTTCACCGGCCAGCTTGGTGCGGCCATAGGCGCTGGCCGGGGCGGGCGGCGTATCGGGTCGATAGGGCAGGCAGGCCTGACCGTCGAAAACATAATCGGTCGAAACCTGCACAAAGCGTGACCTGACCCCCTGATTTTCCTCCACGATTGATTAGAGTCCGGCCCTTGGAGAGGACGGACGATGAAGCGGACGAGGTTCACGGAAGAGCAGATCATTGGGATATTGAAGGAGGCCGAGGCG
>Ga0164293_10003208_pt1 | contig 13949 bp, 6 predicted proteins | sample GEODES118metaG_FD_111487 | JGI IMG/M metagenome (GOLD analysis project Ga0164293, IMG submission 111487) | Eutrophic lake water microbial communities from Lake Mendota, Wisconsin, USA - GEODES118 metaG | ecosystem: Environmental > Aquatic > Freshwater > Lake | place: USA: Lake Mendota, Wisconsin...
TCCTCAGTTGTAAGGGTTTCCTCCAGGTTTTTCGGCATCACTGATTCAGCGGTTGGGCGTTGTGAAGTTATCATTTGCATTGGGACTTCAAAAACTTGACCATCGGATCCGATGAACTTGGTGTGGGTTCCGGAGCCGTCGTTGAGTTTTAAGCCTTTGAGTGTCCGGCCATCTTCCGTTAGAACTATCCAAGACACATACGGCGGACCGATCTCCTTACTAGGGAGAAGGATTGATTCTAGGATTCGTCGCCTATCCATGAAGCCTGCGATGCCGGTTAGGTCGGGACCTACAAGCGATCCCCTTCCTTCGTAAGCATGGCAGCGAACGCAGGTTGTGCGGTTGAACACACGCCAGCCAGCCCGCGGGTTTCCGCCCTCACCTAACAATCGGTTCCAGCCCTCGATATCGTCCGTAGCTGGCCTGATGTTCTCTGGATGAGCCAATGGTGTTCGCAAAATGCGTGCGGCCTCTTGGCGAACTACGGAGTCTGGTTCGTCAACTGATATCCGTTTCAAAAGCATCTCGTAGCGGATTACGTCTTTCGACAAGCCCGAGATGGCATCTGCCCTTGATTCGGGATCAAGCCAAGATGACTCTCCTAATGTTGCCAATGCGTCGATCGATGGTTGATCTCCTCTGCTGATGAACCGGCGAATGATCGCTTGGGCCAGTTTAGGGTTCGGGGTTTTGTCAAGCCATGAGATTGTCCGTTTTTCGTCGGGAGATTCTGCCTCGGCAGGGAGGGTGTCAATTGCCATCGCCCTCAGTGTTGCTGGCCTGGATGGATCAGCGGCGATCTTTAGTAACTCGTGTTCCAGTGACGGGTCGCGACGGCCACGCGAAGTCGTACCGGTCTCCAGATACGCTATCGCTGCAACCGCCGATCGGAAGAGTGTTCGGCTTATCTCTTCTTGGACCAATCGTTTCCTGATCATTGGCAGGAATTTTTTCTCTCCCGTTTCGGCTGCCCAGCGAATCGCCGCTAGGGCAAATCCGTCGTTCGAAGATGCAAGGCCTGCTTCTATCCACTCGTCGCGAGAGACCTGTCTAACCTGATCAGGCTGTGTAAGGGATAGCCAACGCATGGCAGACAAGATGCAAATCTGCTGTGCTTCATCCTGAAACGCTTCCGGTTTTGTGAACGCGGTCATGTCGCGATGCGACAAGCCGGAAGCCGCCCCTTGCCTTATGTACGGGTCTGATGACGTAGCGGCTCGAAGCAAATCCGCAATCGATAGAGTAGGGTCGCTCGCCAACCGCTTCGATAAGATCTCGTCTGCAGAAAGCTGGGGAAGTTTTTTCTGATCCGAACGGGGCATTTTGGGTACGAGCCGCCATAGGCGGCCACGTCCATGAACGGGGTAACTGCGATCAACCCAATCCGTGAAATAAAGCGAACCATCTTTCGCCACGGCAAAATCAACCGGGCGAAAGTCAGAGTTGCCCTGCACGATCGTCTCCCTGGTCCCTTCCCAAGTCGCACCTCGCGGCTTGAGTCGGTAGCTTTCGATCCGATTGTCGCCCCAAGCGCTAACTAAAAGGCGATCTTCGTAGCTAACAACAGCGCACGGGGCTTCTCCTGTTCCGGCTACCATGGGGAGAGTGCCAGGATGCTCGCCGTTCCATGCTAATAAGGGGTGGGTTCCTGCTCGTCCAAAACGGAATTGGAAGCCGAAGTCGGATGCAGGGACAACATGCATAAGCCGACATGGGGGTTTCGCGTCAGGGTCGTTGCAGACTGCCCAGAGTCGGCCTGATTGATCGAAGTGTAGGCCGAAGGGGTTCCAAAAGCCTGTAGCGAAACGCTCTAACTGGGTCCCATCCGGTCGGCATCGGAATATGTTCCCCCCCTCCCCTTCTCCTTTTTGGATAGATCCGTCGGTGCCAACTAGCTGATAGGGTTCGCCAAGATTCTCACCTTGGCCGACATACAGCCAACCGTCCGGTCCGATCGCTAAGCCACCGAGGCCGTTGTGGGGGTATTCTGCGGCGGTCTCAAGCCGGAGGATTACTTCTGTTTGATCTGCGCGGTCGTCTCCGTCGGTGTCGCGAAGCCGGACTACTGTGTCGCGTCTGGCGACCATCGCGTCACCATTCTCCATGACCTCAAGGCCCATCGATGCCCTGCCGCCTTCGTAAAAAAGGCGTTGCCTATCGAGTTTGCCGTCCCCGTTGGTGTCATCGAAGAGATAGATTCGATCGTGCTCTGGGCCCTTATAGTCATCAGGAGGGAAATGGGTATGAGATTCTATAACCAGCAGACGCCCCTTGGGATCGAAGCGGCAAGAAATCGGCGTAACTAGTTTCGGTTCCGAAGCGACCAGTTCGATATCCCATTCTGCAGACAAGATGCTTGGTTGGGAGATCGCAACATTCTCGGAACCCATCGAAACTGAACCGTTTCTGACGGGCAAGAACGCTAAGACAAAAACGAAACAAATTACGAAATTCGCGTTGGACGGGTGTTTCGTCATATGAAACGAGCTTTAGAGGCCGGAAAAATCGAGGACTACTGGACCGTAATCTGAATGCGACCGTTAGCGTTTGGGAGCAACAGGAGGTCTGATCGCATCGACGTAATCAGCGGGCTTGATGCCAAAGGCGCCGGTGAAGACTTCGTCAAATGTGCCTCCCTTCCCTAGGTCATTCAGCAGCGATTCGAACTGCTTGCGCTGAGATCGCAGCATAATGTTGACGATTGCGTATCCGACCAGATCTGACTGTTCGGGAGCCAATCCGTCCTCGATGAACTGTTTTCCGCTTGATAAGGCTGCGACGGCCGTGGGGAGGTTTTGGTTCCATATTTCAACACCCGGAAACGACCTTGATGCTAATTTTGCTGTTACCGCTCTGCCAAGGCCTTCGGCCAACCACCGTGGAATGGCGGACCCGCGGGTCGAAACGGCCAAGCTTGCTAAAGGTCCTATCAGACGTGCTTCAATCGCTTCCTCGCTGTCGCTCGGGCCGGCGATAATAGCTATGTAGGCATCGACGCCGTCGTGCTTCCAGTGTCCGGTCCATTCAGGTGGGACGGCACGAGTTTCTACCATTTTCGCAAATTCGCTGTAATCGTATCGTTTGGGCATCGCGAAGATCGTTACCCGACCTCTGATCGTCGATGGGTCGATGATCGGCTCGATTCGCTCTGACGCTTTGTCTGCGGCCTTAAGGACTACCTCGGCTGTCTTTTCGCTGACGTTACCGATCAAGAAAAAATTGCCGGAGTTACTTTTGACATAGTCGTCTGCTCCACCAGTCACCAGCCGCATGTTCTTCACGGCAAGTTCCGACCGGCGCTGGCTGAGTTCTTCTTCACTCGCCGAAGCTGCCCATGCGAGGGATGCGACGGTGGCCAGTGGTTGACTAGAGCTCCCACCATCGAAGGTCGCATCTTCGTCGATCCACTTGCTGATCACTGCGATCTCTGCTTCGCTCAGTGGGGGACGGCCCCCGGCTGGCATTCGGTCGCCTTCTTCACCCTTTAGCTTACGAACCAGAAGGCTTTCTGAGGATTTTTTCGGGAGCACTATCGCACCGCTATCGCCACCGCGTGAGATCCCAGCCAGATTATCCATCACCAATCCGCCCCTTGGTTGCATAGCGCCGATATGGCAGCCATTGCAATTTTTAAGCAAGATAGGGGCGACGTCTTTCGCAAAGCTGACCGTTTCCTGCCCCGTTGGTTTGCGTATCAATCGATCGCTCGGGGGGGCTGGCATCTCTTGGCCTGTTGTCGGCAGAGGTGATGACGCCGCCATTGCCAGAAGAGGGATTAGCGGCGACGAACCGTCGTATTTTGCCCCTGCAGCGATCCATTCCTTTAACAATCTGAGTTGTGCTTCGGGGACTTTCCCCCCTCCGCGGGGCATGTCTCCCTGTTCGATTGTCTCGATAAGCCGGCTGCCGGTGGGATCCCCAGGAAAGATCACGGTCCCCTCGGGTGGCCCTTGGGCCAGCATCCCATAGGTAGCCATGTTAAATTTCCCTTCGGACTTGTTGATGTGGCAAGAGCCGCAGTGCGTTGCCAGTATCGGGCCGATTTCCCGCACGAAGCTCGGGCCTGCAGCCGAGCGTTTTTTATCTTCATCTGTAGATGATTTGCGTCGCGAGCGATTGGCGGATTTAGCTCTGGACGCTAGCGGTTTCATTTCTTCCGGTTCGGGGGCGGTGTCATTTGCGGTCTTCGAGTTCGCTGCGGGATTTTTAGCAACTGCGCTGGTCTTTGGAGACTTTGTGGCGTCCTCAGGACGATCGGGGCGAGTGAAGGGAAGCAGCTGAATTCCCTCAAGCTCCAAGAGGGCGTGGGCGTTGGTAATGCGGCCGAACAGGGGTGAGACCGCGTCAAAGGCTTCTGGGCTGTCGGATCCGATCAATTCGTTAATCGCTGAAATGGCGTCGTTGATCCTTTTCCCCGAGCCCTCAAAATCTCCGTCTTTGTAGAGACTGCCGGCCTCTCGAACCCACGCACCGATCTTCTGGGCCTTTTCTTTCTGCTCAATGGGTAGTTCGCCGCGGGCCGGTTGTGAGAAAATCGCCGAGCCCAATATTAGGGCCATTCCTAGGAAATTGAGGGCCGAAATCACGTCATTGCCGACTGCGGAGGTTGGAATTGATGGCTTCATCGGCGTGTTTTTTGTGAAAGTGGTCGGTCCATCCATCATAAAATACAACGCCTCTGTGTGCCCTTCGAACCCGAGTTCGACAGCCTCATCTGAAGGAATCGCGTTTCTTTTGATTGGCTGGGGTGCGCATTATGGCCGGTTCGATGTTATTCTTGAAGCTTCTGACGCACAGGAAAAGTCTTCAGTTTTAGGGCCTTTCCGTTTCCTCATCGTTTCTCACAACCAATCGTCCGGCGATGGCTCGAATCACCCAGGACTTCACCTCTCTGTTAGTTAAACGTGGGACTATTAGTTCTGATCAGTTGGCTGAGGCCAGCAAGATGGCGGACACGGGCGGCAAGTCGATCGGAGATTGTCTGATCGCATTGGATTATGCCACCCCTGAAGAGGTAACAAAGGCACTCGCTGACTTTAATAAGTTGCCATATGTTGACCTGCGGGAGCACCGGATCGGGGACGAAGTAATCGAATTAGTTCCAGAGTCGGTTGCTCGCGAAAACACGGTTCTCCCATTTTCTGCTGATGACGGCACGATTCGTGTTTTGGTTTCGGACCCGTTCGACATGGAAGTGATTGAGAAGTTGCGTTTCATCCTAAATAAACGGATCGAGACGGCTTTGGCTCCACGGGCCGCGATTCTGGAGGCGATTAACCAGTATTACGGACAGATTGAGGGTGAATCTGCCGACTCGATGCTGCAGGAGTTTACGGATACCGCGATCGACTTTACGGAAACTTCTGACGATCCGACGGCGGGTGGGGGTGATGACGGAGACGAAAGTTCAGCTCCAGTGGTTCGGCTAGTCAACCTGATGATTCAGGAAGCGGTCCAGTTGCGGGCGAGCGATATCCACATCGAACCGTTCGAGGATCGGATTCGAATTCGCTACCGGATCGATGGGGTCTGCGTGGAGCGGGATTGTCCTCCGAAGAGAATGTTATCGGCGATCGTAGCCCGCATCAAAATCCTTAGCAAAATCGATATTTCAGAGAAGCGCCGACCCACGGATGGCCGCATAAAAATCACGGTAGGCGACAAACAGTTAGACCTGCGCGTCAGCATTATCCCGACCAACCATGGGCAGTCGGTGGTTATGCGTTTGTTGGACAAAGACAATATCAAGGTTGGCACGCGTCAACTTGGTCTCTCCGAGAGGGACTATCGAAACTTCAATTCGCTTATCAAGCGACCTAACGGCATCATCTTGGTGACAGGCCCGACGGGTAGTGGAAAGACGACGACGCTTTATGCCGCACTTAACGCATTGAATCGACCGGATCGTAAGATCATCACGGCAGAGGACCCGGTCGAGTACTATCTTCCTGGGATTAACCAAGTTGAGGTAAAGCATGGGATCGGCCTGGATTTTGCTAGAATTATCCGTGCGATGCTCCGTCAAGCCCCGAACATTATCCTCGTCGGGGAAATGCGGGATCATGAAACTGCATCGATGGGTATCCAGGCTAGCTTAACTGGACACCTAGTTTTTAGTACATTGCACACGAACGATGCGCCCAGTTCTGTATCACGCATGGTGGACATAGGTGTGCCATCCTATATGGTGGCAAGCAGCGTGATTGCGATCCTCGCGCAGCGTCTCGTCAGGACGATCTGCCCTCGGTGTAAGCAGCGGTACCAGCCCCCTGAAAGCGTGATTATTGACTCTGGGATTCCCCCAGAACTGGTAAAGCAGGCGGAATTTGCCAAGGGAAAGGGGTGTACCTTTTGCCAGAAGTCTGGATACCGCGGACGAATCGGGATTTACGAATTGATGCTAATCAACAGCCGAATCCGAGAGATGATGTTCAAAAACGCCTCCACCCGGGACCTTCGTTCTGCCGCCATCAAGTCAGGAATGAGCACGCTTTATGTAGACGGTATGCGAAAGGTTTGCCGTGGAATCACGACTTTCGACGAGGTTTATCGGGTTGCCAAGCGGACGGAGCAAGAGCACGAGGCGTTTGCGCATATCTTGAAAGAAGGGTGATATGCAACGTTTGGATAAATCCTGAATGCCGTTGAAATCGTTCAGAACGCTACGACCGGTAGGTTCGGAGTTTTAAGGACCCAGACAGCTTGGAAACGGGGTTAGTGTTCGATGCTTTGCCGTTTGTGTTTGGCTTTTTTTGGCGTTTTGTAGATAATTAGAGCGATTTCGACTCGGACTTACCGACTATTCTCATCTCATCGTAATCGTTTGACGTTCCTCCCCTATTTCTCCTTCGACTCAGGCATTTTCTATGGCAACCGTTCTGATTGACAAATTGCTCCAGGCAGCCGTCAAGCAGGGCGTCAGCGACATTCACATCGTTTGCGGGCAACCACCAGTGTTCCGTCTTCATGGTCGGATGAGAAAGCTGGATACAAAAACGCTCGAAGCGGAGGACACCGTCGCCTTGATGAAAAGCATCACCCCAGAACGGTGCCAGCGCGAGTTGCAGGAACGGGGAAGTGCTGACTTTGGCTTTGCTTTTGGCGACCTCGCTCGGTTCAGGGTATCTGTATTCAAGCAGCGTGGATTTATCTCCATGGTTCTGCGGCAGATCCCGAATGATAAGTTGACGCCTGAGCAGCTTGGGTTGAGTGACGCGGTCGTCAAATTGGTGCACCGTCCCCGCGGTCTCTTTTTGGTGACAGGGCCAACGGGCAGCGGAAAGAGTACGACCTTGGCCAGTCTGATCAATATGCTCAATGAGACGGTTGACCATCACATCATCACGATCGAGGACCCGATCGAGTTTTACCATGACCACAAGAAGAGTACGATCAATCAGCGTGAGGTTGGTGTTGATGTCCCCAGTTTCTCGGAGGCGATCCGCAGGGCGTTGAGACAAGACCCTGACGTGATCTTGGTCGGCGAGTTGCGGGACCTTGAGACGATTGAAGCGGCCATTAGCGCGGCCGAAACGGGGCACATCGTCTTCGGAACGTTGCACACCAACAGCGCCCAAGGGACGGTCAATCGAATCATTGATGCGTTTCCCGGGAATCTTCAAGACCAGGTTCGAACCCAACTCGCGAGTTCCCTGATCGGGGTGGTGGCTCAGACTTTGTTACCAAAGATCGGCGGGGGGCGTGTTGCGGCCTACGAAGTCTTGATTGTCACTTCGGGGATCAGCAATCTCATCCGAGAGAACAAGACATTTCGAATCAACAGCGCGATCCAGACTGGGGCAAAGTATGGCATGCAGTTGATGGATGATGCTCTCTTTAATCACTGGGCCGCAGGGCGCGTTACCGTTGAAGACGCCCTCGGCAAGTCTCAAATGCCCGACGAGCTGGCTAAGCGAATCGTTCAGGCCCGTCGTGGAGAGGATGGCGGCGGGCAGGAGGCGGCACATGGTTAACGACGGCTATGATCGGCCGATAGAACGAATCGGCGTGACACCTAGGACCCTCGCATAACCCTGGACGGCAGACAATATGGCTCCCCGACGCATCGGACAGATCCTAGTCGACCTCGGATTCATCACCGACGAACAGTTGGATGTGATCCTTCAGGAGCAGGAGCAGCAGCCGGGTGCGCTCTTCGGCAAGGTTGCCGAGGATATGCAGCTTATTACCGACGAGCAACTGATCCAGGGACTCGCCGAGCAATTGGGGATGCAGACGGTCGAACTGAGTGAAGCCCAACTCGATCCGAAAGTCCTTGCCAGGGTTACCGAGACCATGGCTCAGTTGTACCGAATCGTGCCTGTCAAATTTGACGAGGCCAACCAGCGGCTGATCGTCGCTACTTGTGACCCTCAGAATTTGTCGATCCAGGATGAGCTTCGGACATTTCTGGGTTTTGATATCGGAATGGTTATCGCCACTGAGCGGGATGTTCGCACTGCGATCACTCGATATTACGACAGCGAAAGTGAGAGCGTTGAGAAGCTCGTAGCGGAGTTGGCTAACGACGAGGAGCTCAAGAGAGCGATCTCGTTGATGGATAACGAAAAGTTCAACCTGACCGATATGGAGGCGTTGGCCGAGTCGGCGCCGGTTCGTAAGTTGCTCAACATGGTCCTGCTCATGGCGATCAAGGATCAGGCGAGTGACATCCATTTTGAGCCCTTTGAAGATGAGTTTCGAATCCGAATCAAAGCCGAGGGCGTCCTTTATGAGATGGTCCCGCCGCCGCGGCACCTCGCGTTCGCGATCACGACTCGAATCAAGGTCATGGCGAACTTGGATATCGCCGAACGCCGCTTGCCTCAGGACGGGCGTATCGAGTTGATGGTAGGTGGTCACCCTGTCGACCTTCGGGTCAGCGTCTTGCCGACGATTTTTGGCGAGTCGGTGGTCATGCGTATCCTGGATAGGAGCGTCGTTAACTTGTCGTTGACCAACGTCGGCATGGACGAGGCCACGTTGACTCGGTTCCGCAAAACGATCGACCGCCCGAACGGGATCATTCTGGTGACGGGCCCCACTGGTAGTGGCAAGACCACAACACTCTATTCCGCCCTCACTGAGCTGAATGATCCCGAGGACAAACTGATCACGACGGAGGATCCTGTTGAATATGACATCGACGGGATCATCCAGATTCCGATCGATCACGACGTGGGTGTCACCTTCGCGAGTTGCCTACGTGCGATCTTGCGGCAAGATCCGGACACAATTCTGGTTGGGGAAATCCGAGACCTTGAGACCGCGGATATCGCGGTCCAGGCGGCGCTGACGGGACACCTAGTTTTCAGCACTTTACACACCAACGATGCCGCGGCGACGATCACACGTTTGACCGATATGGGGATTCAGCCGTTCATGATCTGTGCCGTTGTCGAAGCGATCTTGGCGCAACGATTGGTGCGTCGGGTCTGTGCTAAATGTCGCGAGGAGATCCGTGTCAGTTCGGATTTGTTGTTTGAACTTGGGCTTGATCGGGAACAGATTGAGGGACAAAAGTTCTTTCGAGGCGCGGGTTGTGACGGGTGCAACAACACCGGCTACAAGGGTCGAGTTGGCCTTTTCGAATTGATGGTCCTGAATGACAAGGTCCGAGACATGATCATGGCGAAGGCAACTACCGACGAGATCAGAAACCAGGCCCAGCAGGATGGCATGGTGACCTTGCGAGAATTTGGTATGGGTCTGGCCAGGCAGGGTGTGACAAGCCTTGAAGAGGTTGTTCGAGAGACGATCGAGGAGGGTTGATATGACTCACTGTTTCCGGGGTGAGGCGATCGGGTGGTTTCGTTTCTATGATTGATGAATTCGGTTGTCGTTGAGTAAGTCCTTTTTCTCTGTCCCACGTTTCAGCTGATCGAAAATGCCTACATTCCTGTTTGAAGCGATGGACGCCAAGGGTCAGGAGATCCGTGACGAGATCGACGCGCCCTCGGAGGATGAGGCGCAAACAACGATCCGCCAAATGGGCTACTTCGTCACCAAGATTCAGGTGAAGAAGGTGGTGGCCCAGGCGGCGGCAAAGAAGAAGGGCCGAAAAGGTTTCGCGATGGGGGGCGCTAAGACAAAGCATATCTGCGCATTCACTCGTCAGTTATCGATTCTGCAAGACGCGGGTTTGCCGATTCTTCGTAGTCTCAAGATCCTTGAAAATAACCAGAAGCCTGGGAAGCTGAAGTTCGCCCTCCAGGACGTTTGCGAAGAGATCGAAGGGGGCGCCACGCTCAGTGAAGCGATGGCGAAGTCCCCGAAGGTCTTCAATCGGCTTTATGTCAACATGATTAAAGCGGGCGAGGCGGGCGGCGCTTTGGAAGTCATCCTGCAGCGTCTGGCGGATTTCTTGGAGCGGGCCGAGTCTTTGAAGCGGAAGGTCAAAGGGGCTCTTGTTTATCCCTGCATCGTGGTCACTGTAGCGATCTTGATCCTGACGTTCATCATGATCTTTATCGTTCCGACATTCGAAAAGATGTTTGACGAGTTCGGTTTGACCCTTCCGGCGCCGACCTTGCTCCTGGTCGCGATCAGCAATTACATCGCAAACTATTGGTTCTTGATCATCATCATGCCGATCTGCATGGGGATCTTTATCAAGCTGCTTAGGAAGTTTAAGCAGGGGCGGACCGGTTTTGACATGTTCGTCATCAAGATTCCCATTTTCGGCGGTCTGGTGGAAAAGAACATCATGGCCCGCACGACGAGGACTCTGGGGACTCTAGTTTCCAGCGGTGTCCCGATCCTGGAGGCGCTCAACATCACCCGTGAAACGGCCGGTAATGCGATGTTCGAGCGTCTTTATGGCAAGGTGACGGAGGCGATTCGCGAGGGTGAAGTGATCAGCAAGCCGCTGAAAGCAAATAGTGTCCCCGGCTTCCATCCGATGGCGTTGGTCTTCTGGGTGCTTCTTGGGTCCTTTCCCGGGTTGATGATGGCGTCGGTAGCGATCACTGCTCGCGGCACTAAGCTCGACTCAGGGACGATGTTGCAAACGCTCACCATGTTGTCGATTCAGGCCATCATTTTTGGTGCCCTCGGGGCGGCCGGCTTCTACTTCATGAAGATGAAAAGTCGTGTGGTCGATGATTTGGTTGTCAATATGGTGGACGTCGGGGAGGAAACGGGTGAACTCGACACGATGCTCTACAAAGTGGCCGATACGTACGATGAAGAGGTCCGGGTCCTCACCGATTCGTTGACCGCCTTGATGGAACCGTTGATGATCGTCTTTTTGGGGGTCGCCGTCGGTTTCATCGTGATCAGTCTGTTCATGCCTCTGGTTTCTCTAATCAGTGGTTTGACCTGACATTTTCGATATCGCCCCCTGTTCTCCCGGATGAGTGCCTTTAACGGTTTTCGCTTGGAGTGTGCGGGGGCGATGGGGGTAATGTTTTCCCCTTGTCGTGTGAGATTACGGTTGAGCGCAATAATTTTTCCGCTTTTTTGGCATCATATTTGCCACTAAAGGGTTATTCGGTATTGTTCTCAGCCGTTGAGGTCGTGCGGCATCCGATTCACTCCCTTTTCTTCGCTAAATAAGGGTATTTTCGCCCTTTCGAACGTTCACCTTAGACAGGTTTGTCTCAAAGTGACACAGGTGGAGCGGGGGCGGTCGGAGTCGTATGGCTTCGAAACTGGTTGTCCCAATATCCTCCTTAGTACCGATTTTCCTATGAACGCACGTCAATCCCGTTTCGGTTTTACGCTCGTCGAACTGTTGATCGCGATCGCGATCATCGGGATTTTGATGTCATTGACGGTCACGGCTGTGACGCGTGCCATTACGCGAGGTCGGGAGACCGCCAGTCGGCTTGAGATTAACGCGTTGTCTCAGGCGATCGAGCAGTACAACCTCAAGTACGGGGATTACCCGCCAGACGGCAGCAGTGAGCAGGTTTTGCTGCGGCATGTTAGGAAGATCTTCCCTAGGATTTCGGCTCAAGATTTGGCATTGTTGACCCAGTTAACTCGGGCCCGCGGGTCGAGCAACTTTAGCGCGGTTGCGATGGATCGTGGTGAGGTCCTTGTATTCTTCTTGGGTGGTTTCAGTGGTAACCCGCTAAATCCGTTTACCGGCGAAGGCGGGCCGTTGAAACGCATTGGGAATGATCCAATGAACATCGCCAGCTACGAGTACAACGGAACCCGCGACAATGCGTTTTATGATTTTGACACCAATCGTTTGACGGTCGCGAGAAGTGCTGCCGGCGTAATGTTGAGCACAGATGAAAAGTTGCTTGGCCTGGGCAGCGAACCAACACTTGGCGGCGAAGATCAGTTGCCGGCGTATCTCGCTCGTGTCGGAACGCCTACTCCGCTCGTTTATTTTGATTCTCGGACATACGGCAACATCGCGGCGACGGGTGCTCCGATTTACAACGGCTATCTCGCCGGTAGTACGGAATACGGCGGCGTTCGGCCGTACATGACGAACAGCAATGCAGGCGGCGCGACTTACGCTGACCTCAAATTTCATAACGATTCGACCTTTCAGATCATCTCGCCCGGTTTGGATGGTGTCTTTGGCGCTTGCGTTTCTTTGAATGCTAACGACCCTACTGCTTCGCCAGTGTATTTCGTTACGCAAACGGGAGTTGCGGTCGGCCCTGGCGGCGCACCAACCATTCGAGGTTTTCAGGACATGGACTGGTCGCCGCTGGTGAAGGTTGCGGGACACCTCGACAACGTCACGAACTTTAGCTCCTCGACACTTGAGAGTGATTTGAAGTGAGCGTGATGAACCTGAATCGCAGGCGATGCAATCCCCTTCACTTCAGGCCCGGTTTTACCCTGGTCGAAGTGATGGTTGCTCTGATCCTGATATCGATCCTTGGCGCGATGACGATGACGGCTGTTCGGGGCGTTACTCAGAATGCCAGGCTCGCCAGGACCCGAAGTATCATCGCTGTGATCGATTCTGTGATCGAAGAACAGTACGAAGGCTACAAGTATCGTCCGCTATCGGTGGAAGTCCCGGATTTGAGCCGGAATTTACCAACTGGCGTGTTCGGTTACGAGCTTCTGCCCAGCGAAGCAGCGCGTGTAAGGCTGAACATGCTTCGGGATCTTCAGCGAATGGAATTACCGGACCGGATTGGCGATCTTGCTCAAGTTGATCCGGTGTCTGGTCTTGTTGTCATGGCGGGGTCTTTGCCCGCCGCTGTGGTCAATCAGCCAGCACAGCTCACGGCGATTGCGAATCCTGTGATGCAGGTCGGAAGTCAGATGCGACGCGACCCAACTCGGCGACAGCAGTTCCCTGTGAACTGGTTTGGTGGAACTGTAAAAAACGTGCCGAGCCGCTTTGGCGGCTACCTCCGGAGGATCACCCCGACTTGGAGTGTCGCCAATCAGGGGGCTGAATGTCTCTATCTGATTATGGCTAGCAGTTTTGTGGGAGGGAGTTCGGCGATCGAGTCGATTCCGTCATCCAACATCGGTGATACCGACAAGGATGGGATGTTGGAAATCTTAGACGGTTGGGAGCGACCGATCGAATTCGTCCGTTGGCCATGTGGCTATCACTTGGCCGACACTCAGTTGTCGGTCGACCTTAACCTACCCGATGACTTCGACATGTTTCGAAGCGATTTCGGTTTTCTTCCCAATCTTCGTGTCACGAAACCATGGTCGATGAGACCGCTTGTAATTTCGGCGGGATCGGATGCTGAATTTGGCTTGCATTTGGTGCCGAGGAATCAGAGCCTTGGGGAAGTTCGGTTCAGGTTCAGCCCTTCAACTCCGGCATCGGGTTTTCAAGACATGTCATGGCCTTTGACCGCTGCCATGATGGGTGGCGAGGAGATCGGTCGAACCGGCACGTACTTCTTTCAAGACCCTTATTTGCGTTTGGCATCTGCGATGCAGATCGCGTTTGTCCCAGGCCAGCCTATCGATGGGGCCCAGTCGGTTCGCGATGACAACATTTCAAA
>Ga0164293_10003210_pt1 | contig 13944 bp, 11 predicted proteins | sample GEODES118metaG_FD_111487 | JGI IMG/M metagenome (GOLD analysis project Ga0164293, IMG submission 111487) | Eutrophic lake water microbial communities from Lake Mendota, Wisconsin, USA - GEODES118 metaG | ecosystem: Environmental > Aquatic > Freshwater > Lake | place: USA: Lake Mendota...
CCACACCGCGTACCCAAAGGCAACTGGCACATACCCGCTCGTCGTTGTCGCCCATGGGTTTCAACTGGCATCTTCTTACTACTATGGCTACCTGCGCCGATTAGCGTCATTCGGCTACGTCGGGATAACGGTCGATTACCCCACAAGCATGATGGGAAACGACAACCAAGCCCAGGCCGGCGATCTTATTCAAAGTATCAATTGGGTAAAAACCGATTCAACTCTCGGGTCACTCACAGATACTTCGAATGTCGGAATGACCGGCCATTCGCTTGGTGGCAAACTCGCACTCCTCGCTGCGTCGAAAGATGCACGCGTGCGTGCATCGATTGTTCTCGATCCTATCGACGGCGGTCACGGCGGATGCTCCGGCGACAAGTGCGTGATGGTCGCGAACTTGTTACCGAGCCTCACGATCCCCACGGCATTCTTGGGCGAAACCACCGATGCAACCGGGAGCTTTCAAGCGTGTGCGCCGGCGAGCACGAACTACACAACATTTTTCGCGAAGGCCAATGCCCCAAGTTTTGAGGCTACCGTCCTCGGGGCCAATCACATGAGCTTTCTCGACGACACGCGCTCGTGCGGCATTACATGCAGCGTTTGCCGAAAACCGGCCGTGACCAATGAGCACGTGAGCGGGCTGTCGCGCGCATTCGTAGTCGCGTTTTACGAGCGCTGGCTTCGAGGCAACGAGAGCTACGACACGTACCTTACGGGCAGTGCGATGCGTGAACGTTACATCGACACAAAACACATCACGATGCGTCTCAAACCGTGATTGCTAGTTTCAGGTTATGTACAATGCGCTCGCTGCCCATGGGCAGTGCAAGGGGCTTGGGTCGTTTGAGTGCGCGAGCGCACGGTCGTGCGCGGTCAAGCTACCTTGACGCCCCGCTCAACGTCGATACTCTCGAAAGCTGTGCATAACCTGCGAGTCACGCGCCTCACTTTTCTCGTCGGCTGTGCTTTCATCGCTGCAAACTGCAACAATTCGCACGTTGGCCAAGATCCGGGCATCGAGGGTCCCGCGAGCAACCCAGCCATCGCGACGGCCCCTGACACAACCCCCGAGGGAATCGCGTATCCAACGACAAACCTCGGCACCTCCGCGCGTGCCGGCGCAAAGCGCGGGAGCACAATGAGAAACTACAAGTTTCTTGGGCTTCCGCGCGGCACCCTCACCCAAGCGCTCGAACCCATTTCGATGGCGTCGCTGTACGATCCCTCCGGTACGCGCACGAAGCTTATTCACATCCAGGCCTCCGCAACGTGGTGCGGGTACTGCCAGGCGGAAGCCGAGGCCGCTATCGCCCTCTCCGAACAGCTGGCAGAGCGCAAAGTTGTATGGCTCATGAGTCTTGCAGAAGGTCCCACTCCCGGAAGAGGCGCCACGAAAGACGACCTCAACGCGTGGGTGGCGAAGTTCACACCCTCGTGTCCTCAAGTGCTCGATAGCGGCCACCAAAATTTCGGCGCCTTCTACGACGCCGCGGCGGTTCCGTGGAATGCGAACATCGACGCTCGCACGATGGAGATCTTGTCGTCAGGTGTTGGTGCCCTCGTGAACGAAGCCGCGGTTTTGGCAGACGTCGATGGCTGGCTGGCCAAAATCGACCGTGGCGACATTGCGGCACAGCCATGACACGCATCCGCCCGCTGGCCTCGCTCATCCTTGCACTATACACGAGCGGGTGCGTTGCCTTCTCCGGCAACACCGCTGGAGCGCGGCAGGACCCCGGTCTGATGCACGCAGCGCCGGCCAATGACTTCGCGGCGCGCACCCTCGACGGGGCCCTATTTTCGCTCCGTGAACATCGCGGTCGCGTTGTGGTTTTGCTCTCGTTCTGCACGACCTGGTGCGAGCCATGCATCGCGGAGATGCCTCACCTCCGTCGACTGTATTCCGCGTACCGTGAGCAAGGCCTGGCGATGGTCGCTATTGCCATGGATGGTCCTGAGACCATCGCCAATGTACCGGCTTTTGCTCGGCGAAATCAAATCAACTTCCCGGTCATTACTGACGAAGACTCCCGAATATCTGCACTCTACAACCCAAGAAAGTCTGCGCCGCTTTCAATCCTTATCGATCGTGCTGGGCGGGTACACTCTATCCGTGAGGGATACAATCCTGGCGATGAAGAGGCCCTCGAACAAGACATCCGAAGCCTCCTCAGCGCCCCGCGGCGTGACTCGTAACACGGGGAGAGGCATTGGCTCGACTTGGGCGGCTCCACTATCCGTCGATAGTTGCATCATTGGCGATTCGATGCATTGTGGCCGCGTTCGACTCGCGGGTCGCCTGGGCCACAGAAGTCGCGTCCGTTGGCGGAGCTCCGCTCACCATCGACGTCACCGAAACCTCGGCGATCACACAGCGATTCTCCGCGCGCGCCGGCGAGCAAACCTCGGATTCGGGATCCTTCGCATGGCTAAACCGGCTGAACATTCTCGGCAAATGGCGCGCTCTTGCCCTAGGCGCAAGGCTCGATTCGTCAGTCTATGCGTTTCGCCCCGAAGAGCGGTCATTTGCGACGGAGCAACTCGCGCGCAATGCTGCCATCGACGGAGCTACTCGGTATAGAGACTCAATCTATCCCGCCAAGTTATATGCAATCATCAACCAACCATCGTTCGAACTCACGGCGGGCGACAGCTATGTGCACTTTGGGCGTGGGTTTGTCCTATCGCTGCGCAATGTCGACGAACTAGGTTTTGATACGTCGATCTTCGGTGCAAAGGTCGAGGCCAAGTCCGCACTGGGCCGCGCCATCGTCGTTGCGGGTGTTGCGAATCCGATTCGGGTCGATGATCCCTCAGGTCGAGCGCTCTTCGTACCGAAGCCGGTTACCGGTGAAAGCGCCCTCGTGCAGCCCGTATTCGGCGCCGATCGCATTGCGGGCGCCTCCATTGCCAGTGGCCCATTTTTTCCGGTCAAAGCTTCGACCAACGCCGCGGTCCTCAGCCGCTGCGCGCCTTATCGAATTGCAGACTTGTCGCCTCAACGAGGGAGCGACACTGTGATTCCGGGTTTTGGCGAGTGCGACGATGGAAACCAACGCGCATGGCTATCAATTCTTCCCGCCACGAATCCCTCGCTTGCATCGAAGCGCATCGTGAATATCAGCCAAGGTGTTGATGTTCCGCGCCTATGGCGTTTCGGATCGGTATACATCGAAGGCGCCGTTCAATCCCGCCTTCAAGAAGAAGAGTTCGTAGGTGATTCGCAAGGAAACGCATTTTACGCCTCGATGACAACACCTTTAGGCCCGTGGACAAATACGGCGGAGTTCAAAAGCTATCGCAACTATTATCCACTCAGCGCCTCGGTGAATCTCTCGCGCGCGTCTTCGTTTTCTGGACTCGCCTACTCTGCTCTGCCCACCGCCGAGCCCATCACCAGCGACACGATGTTCGGCAACTTCAACGCCTGCGTCACAGGGGGCCGCGATCGATTGGATTACCGCGCGACCGAGACTTTCCTTGTTTACGGTGTCTTCGGCGTCGCGCAATCAACGTCCGAACAGCCCGGGGCCCAATGCGACAGACACGGGTCCAGTCTTTCGCCCCGCGAAAGCACCGCCAGCCAGCGCGCGAGCATCAACACGGCCGTCAACAACATCGTCGACATCAGTGCGGGCGCCGAGTGGAGGGCCGACAACAACCGTTCGATCGCATTTCTCAACGTTGGCGCGCGCTACGACGAGACCGCGGACGGCACCCCGTATTACCGAGAGGCATCGGTGCAATATTCACTCACCAAACACATTCGGGGACCTTATGCGGTCGAATTCACTGGTCGCCATCGGTATCGAGCGCAGGCGCGCGAAAATGTCACTCAAAACTTGAAGGCGATGCCGTGGTGGCAAGGAGAGCACCAAACAGCATTCAAGGTATCCCCGGGATGGGTATTCACGCAGGGTTTTGAATATACAACTTACGATGGACTTCCGTGGTCGTATATTAACGGAAGTATTCTTTATCGCTTTTCAACTGCATCGAATCTCCGTCTCTACGTCGGGCAAAATCGCGGAGGCCTTCGCTGCGTGAGCGGCGTGTGCCGCAACCTTCCGCCCTTTAGCGGCGCGCGCGTTGAGCTTACGGTTCGCTTCTAGTGCATGCCATCAGCAACATCGAAACCAACGACGCACCCAGAAAGCCAAGAGTGCCGATCGCTCCGGGCTAACGTCTAAAGATCGCTGACCCGAGGCTCACCCGCCAAGCTTCGGGCTTGATCGCCGGTCCGGCGCCGGGGCGAAGCGTAGCCGTACGCGAAGCACGCGGCGCCTGCTCACGCTCGCAATCTCGGCGGTGCAGTACGCACCTAATTGCACGTGATCGCCAATGCGCGGAATGCGACCTAACCGCTCGAGCACAAGAGCGCCGAGTGTTTCGTCTGCCTCTTCTTCGGCGACCGGCACACCGAGATGGCGAACTTCATCCACGGTTGCGCGCGCATCGACCTCCCACACGTTATCTTCGTTGGGCACTTTGACAACGCGCGCAGCTTCCACATCAAGTTCGTCGCGTATCTCGCCAACAATCTCTTCGAGCAAATCTTCCATTGTAACGATACCGCTCGTGCCGCCGTATTCGTCTACGACGACAGCAATGGGTATTTGAGACTTTTGCATATCGCCGAGCACATCAATAAGACTCTGCGTCTCAGGGACAAAGAGAACTTCGCGCTTTACGGGCTCAAGCGACTCCAGTTGCTCGCTATTCGGATCTAGCAGAAAGTCTTTCGCGTAAAGATATCCAGCAATGTCATCGACGCTGCGATTTTTGGTCAAGATCACCCGCGAGTACTGATGCGTACGCAATTGCCGCGTCGCCTCTGCGCCCGTTGCACTCACAGCCAACGTGAACACATCCACACGCGGCACCATCGCGTGGCGCGCCGTACGATCTGAAAACCGCGCCACGCGCTCGAATAGGTCGGCTCTGCGTTTGCCTCCGGGCGATCGCGCAGCGCTCGCCGCCAAGATCCCGACAAGCTCGTCTTCGGACAACGACCCCTCAGTCACGGCATCGGCGTTCATCCCCATGCGCCGCAAGATGAATCGCGTAGCTCGCTCGAGCCCCCAAAGCAGAGGCTGAAACATCACGTAAATCACGTGAAGAAACCGCGCCGAACCGAATACCACCTGCTCTGAGCGCTGAATCGCGACGAGCTTTGGCACAAGTTCGCCGAACAGCACATGCCCAAAAGTCAGGATACCGAAAGCGACGACAACAAGTGCAGCATGCACAAGTTGCCCTGGTTCCTCGCGGAAAACGAGACGCGCAAGTTCGTCGATCTGAGATTCAATCGCGGGCTCGCCGACCCAACCGAGCCCCAAACTCGCAAGCGTGATGCCAAACTGCGTGACCGACAGGTAGCGGTCGAGCCTTGCCACGACCGCTTGCGCCCGCTCGAACCGCGGATCGTGCTCGCGCTCTTTGCGCGAATGCGAAAGCGTCGTGCTCACTTTAACAAGAGCGAATTCGGCGGCGACGAAAAAGCCGTTGAGCGCGATAAACAGGGCAGCTGCCAATAGTCCAAGCACGGTCGAAGCCGCACCTTACCAGATTCTTCCGAAACGCCGATTTTCACGACGGTCGCCGCACGAGGCAACGCGGAAAGCATCCGACATGCGGCGGAGTCGTGCTAGCTCTCGAGTCGCATGTACTTTCAGGAGTTGATTCTCGCCCTTCAAGACTTCTGGACGAAGCGCGGATGCGTCCTCGTGCAGCCGTACAATTCAGAAGTCGGGGCTGGCACCTACAACCCCGCAACGTTTCTTCGCGCCATCGGTCCGGAGCCGTGGAATGTCGCATTCGTCGAGCCTTCGCGCCGCCCGACCGATGGGCGGTACGGCGAGAATCCGAACCGTATGCAGCAGTTCCATCAGTTTCAGGTGATCCTCAAGCCGTCACCTCTTGATATTCAAGATCAGTACTTGCAATCCCTCCTTGCAATTGGCACTCATCCCGAGCAGCACGACGTTCGATTCCTCGAAGATGATTGGGAATCGCCCACGCTTGGCGCGTGGGGCTTGGGCTGGCAAGTTTGGCTTGATGGTCAAGAAATAAGCCAGTTCACCTACTTTCAACAGGTTGGCGGTATCGATTGCAGACCCGTATCCGGTGAACTCACCTACGGCCTCGAACGAATCGCGATGTACTTGCAAGATGTCGACAGCATCTACGATGTCGCATTCGCACCCGGAATAAGCTACGGCGAGATCGCAAAACGAGCCGAGTGGGAGTGGAGCACCTATAACTTCGAACAGGCCGATGTCCCGGCGCATTTTGCCGCATTCGATCATTATGAAAAAGAAGCCAAGCGACTTCTCGCCCTCGGGGGCAGCGGCGATACGCGCGCCCCGCTCAAGGCGCTTGTGCTGCCAGCGTACGACTTCGTTGCCAAAGCAGCTCATCAATTCAATGTGCTCGATGCACGCGGAGCCATCGGCGTGACCGAGCGCGCACGTTTCATCGGCCGAGTTCGCGCGCTCGCCAAAGGCGTCGCAGAGTCGTACCTGGCGCAACGCGAAGCACTCGGATTTCCCCTGCTGAAAACCGAGGCGCAAACATCGTAGGCATATCTGTTATCTCGTACCTCAGGGGCGAGTGACGTCGCCAACGAACTTTTCGATTCGACCTCGCGCCTCATCGCATAACTGCCTGGAGGCGTGTAAAGTCGCGCGCGAAATGCCTCGGAACGTTCACGACACCATTCTCGGAGCCATTGGCAACACCCCACTTATTCGGCTTAACCACGTGACTGCCGATATCGAGGCGGATGTATGGGCAAAGGTCGAAACCTTCAATCCCGGCCACAGCATCAAAGACCGCATGGCTCTGCGAATGCTCGAAGATGCCGAAAGCAAAGGCCTTATCAAGCCGGGCGGCACCATCATCGAGGGCACAAGCGGTAACACGGGCATGGGCCTAGCGATCGCGGCAATCGTAAAAGGCTATAAGTGCATTTTCACGACGACAGATAAGCAATCAAAAGAAAAGGTGGATGCGCTGCGGGCCTTCGGTGCTGAGGTAATTGTATGTCCCACCGATGTCGATCCGGAAGACCCACGTTCGTATTACTCGGTGAGTTCACGACTCGAGCGCGAAACCCCAAATGCATGGAAGGCGAATCAATACGACAATCCAAGCAACGCGATCGCTCACTACGAGTCAACAGGGCCTGAGATATGGGAACAAACCGAAGGCCGTATTGACCATCTCGTGGTGGGCGTAGGCACGGGCGGCACGATTTCCGGAACTGCGCGTTATCTCAAAGAAAAGAAGCCGAGTATCAAAACGTGGGGAGTCGATACGTACGGTTCGGTATTCAAGAAGTACAAAGAAACTGGCGTCTTCGACAAGCACGAGATCTACCCGTACGTCACCGAAGGCATTGGCGAAGATTTTCTCCCCGAGAATGTCGATTTTTCACTGATCGATCACTTCGAAAAAGTCACAGACCGGGATGCCGCACTGTGGACGCGCGAGATCGTTCGACAAGAAGGAATTTGGGCGGGCTATTCAGCGGGTTCCGCGATCGCAGCCATCAAGCAAGTAGCGTCGCGCTTTCGCAAAGGCGAAACCGTCGTCGTCATTTTCCACGACCACGGCTCGCGGTATCTCGGAAAGATCTTTAATGACTCGTGGATGCGAGTGATGGGCTACGAGCGCGAAGCGGGTCCCACCACGCGCGACCTCGTACGCAACAAGACGGTAACCGAGCTGGTCGGCGTCGAGGAGACCGACACTGTCGAGTTCGCGGCAGCGCGCATGCGCGATCACGACTTTTCGCAAATTCCAGTGCTTCGCTCAGGGCGGATCGTGGGCTCGCTCAACGAAACCCACGTTTACGCAAGCATGGTGCACAACGCTGCGGTGCGCGATCAACCTGTCCGCACGATTATGGACAAGCCGTTTCGCTACGTGGATATCGAAACACCGGTCCGGCTCCTGGCGCCAATGATCACGCCCGATAGCCCCGCCGTACTCGTTCGCGATTTTCCGGCAGACAAGACGTACATCCTCACGGGCTACGACGTGCTCGCGGCCTTGTGATTGACGGCCTGTGTTGCTCACGATCGCGAAACTAGGATCGTGGGCATCACGTTGATTGCAACGATGGCCAGTCCATACGGTCGCCCGCCAGCGCGTGCGTTAGCGCAAACACTTATCGAACGCTTCGATACTGCGTGCACTCTTCACGCAACTCATCATCGCATCCGTGACGCGCTTTCCCACGCATCGGTCGATATCCTCGCGAAGTGCCGCACGAATCTCTTCGCGCCGTTTCGCGACGACGGCCGGATCGGTCACGCCCTCTTTTTCCAATTTGAGATCAACGTTCTTGTCGACCACTATCTCGCAGTCCGCCCGCGTTGCGGGACGACCGCAGCCCGCCCCAAACGCGGCTGCAAGAGCAAATACCGCAAAAACGCCTGGAAGAATGCGCTCGCTCCTCGAGGTGGGCCAATGGGTTTGAACGCGTCCAAGCATATTTGTCGACGCGTAGCATGCGGCTCTACGGCCGCGAAACGCAAGGCTTTTGGCCCCGAATTTCCCCACCCGCTACACTTACCTGTGTGCCAGCAAAGCAGCAGGCCGCGCCCAAATCTTCGCCGCTCACGCGCCCCCGTTCCCGCGCGCGAATGAGCGCGGAGGAGTGTCTTCGAAAGGCAATGGCCGCTCGCACGCCGCGCTCTCGGGGCATGTACGCGCGACGCGGCCTCGCCACGCGCGCGCCAATCGATCGCACGGTGCACGCGATGCTGCTGCGCCAGCTAAGCCTCGCCCTCTACGAGGGGCGTGATTTTCTCAAGGCCCACGACATCGCACTGCAGGCTCTCGAACTCGATGTTCTCGCGGATGTGCTTCATCAAGATGCCGCGCGCGCAGCGCTCGCGTCGGGCGACATCGAACAAGCACTCGCCCACCTGCGCGCGGCTGCGCGTCGCAGCCCAGCCTCACGCCGCGCGTTCCATTGGTGGACCCTCGGGAGCATTCTTTTCATTGCGCGTCGCTATCGCGAGGCTGAAAGCGCACTGCTTCGCGCATCGCGCTGGAGCACCAAAGACCGACCGCTATACCGCGGGCATCTTGTACTGTCTCAATTGAGCGCCGGCGACGTTACATGCGATCTGCAGCAATTAATCGATGAGCTCGCCGATGCTCCATGCGGTCAAGGCTACGGCCGCTTCGTGCTCGGGCTTCTGACGTTCGCTGCCGGAAATAAGCGCGCTTCACGGAAATACCTCGAAGCGTTTATCGAGCGAACAACAGCGTCTCGTCCGTCGCTCGGGATCGCGCTTGAGGGCGAGGTGAAGGTAGCGCGCGAAACACTCGCAAAGATCGGTGCGAACTAGCTCGTGCACTCGGCACAACCGCGTTGATCGGCACGCCGGCGGGACGAAGCAATTCGGTCTTGAATCACTCGCATGGTTGCTACACTTCGGCGCGTGACTCGCCGAAATACGCATCGCCAGGCTCTTCGACTTCCACGGACACCGACGCTTGCACTCGCTGTGCTTATCGCAGTTGCCGTCGTCGCAATGCCCGCCCTCGCGCTTGCTGAGGCACAAGTATCAGGCTCGGAGAGCTCTCGATTCGCACAAGTTTACAGCCAGCATGGCGCAACGTTCGCAGTACTTGCATCATTTGTCTCCGGATTCATCGCGAGCTTAACCCCCTGCGTCTATCCGATGATTCCCATTACGGTATCCATCTTTGGAGCCACGACCGCGGGCACGCGTCGGCGCGGGGCAGCCCTCTCACTCACGTTCGTTCTTGGCATCGCAGCGTTGTTTACGCCGATGGGAATTCTGTCTGCGCTCACCGGTAAACTGATGGGTTCGGCACTCTCCAATGCATTTGTGGTGTGCGGTCTCGCTCTGCTGTTTGTCGCTCTTTCGGCGTCCATGTTTGGCGCGTTCGAGCTCGCGCTTCCATCGAGCGTGAACAACCGACTTTCCACCGTCGGTGGCGTTGGGTTCCGCGGGGCATTCGTCATGGGCCTCGTCATGGGCCTCATTGCGGCTCCGTGCACAGGTCCGTTTCTCACCGGGATGATTACCGTTATCGCCTCTTCCAAAAACGTGGCACTCGGCAGCGCGTCGTTATTCGCATTCGCCTTAGGCCTCGGCGTTTTATTTTTTATCGCCGGCGCCTTCGCAGTCGCACTTCCCAAAGGTGGAGCGTGGATGATGGGAATCAAGTGGGCAAGCGGCGTTGGGCTTGCTTACATGGCATTCGCGACACTTCGCGATCGATTTGAATCCGTTCGGGCCCTTGTCAGTCACCCAAGTTACGCTTTTGGAATAACTGCAGGGTGCATTTTGTTGTTCGGCCTTGGGCTTGGGCTTTTGCACGTCGCGGCTGAGCGCAGAAAATCCCCCATCGCGCACTTATCGAAGCCTGCCAAGCTTGCCTCGATTCTCCCGGCGGTCGTCGGGTGTACTCTCTTTGTGAGCTGGCTACCGCAGTCCCACACCAGCGACAGCTCCGCTCCCCCCATTGCTTGGACCACAAGCGAATCCGAAGGGCTCAGAAAAGCCGCCGCAGAGGGTCGCCCAACGCTCATCGACTTCGGCGCAGAATGGTGCGCCGCATGCAAAGAGCTCGAACACGAAACCTTCCCGGATCCAGCCGTGCGCTCCGCCGCGGCAAAGTTTGTTGCCATTCATATCGACGCCACCGACGATGAAAACGCCGAAGTACGCCAATTGCAGGCCAAGTATCGTGTTGTCGGTTTACCAACGGTCCTTCTGCTCGATCGGTCAGGTAAAGAGGTCGCGCGATTCGTTGAATTCATAAAGCCGCCCGCATTCGCCGCGGCACTTCGCACGGTCACCAGCGATTAGCTGTTTCGTGCCCATTCCAATCTCCACTTCTAGCGCCAGCTTCTAAAGCGCGCTTTACAGAGCGCGCGCGAGGACAAGCGATCGAACATCAGCGGCGCCTACTTCACGCATGACACGCATGCATTCTGCAATTGTAGATCCGGTCGTGCGAACATCATCCACCAGGAGTACACGCGCTCCCTGCAGGCGCAACGGCCGTCGGCACTCGAAGGCATCGAGGATGTTGGTCCTTCGCGCGACTCGGCTCAGCGATGCCTGCGGAGGTGTGTCGCGCAAGCGCCGCAACGCATTCGGCGCGTAACCGGCGCGGAGATGCTGAGCGACCGCGCGAGCGAGCAAGGCTGAAGGGTCAAAGCCGCGTTCGCGAATCCGGCGCGCGTGCGCCGGCACGGAAACGACTACATCAACGCCACTGACAACCTGAGCCGCGTATTGACCAGTCAGCGTTCCGAACCGCGCCACGAGGTCCCATCGCCGATTGTACTTCATACGCGCAATCGCAGTCGCCATCGCGCCGCCATACTCGAACGCGGCGTAGTGCCTCATCAAACCGCTCGGATCGTCCGAATCAGGCTCGGCCTCGCTTGTCTTCACCACGGAAGCGGCGCAGGTACCACAAAACATCGTGCGAAACTTTATTGGCCCATCGCACGCGGCGCACGTACTCGGCGCAATAGCCTCGGCGACGAGCGCTTGAGCGAACGCCACCCATGTAGAAAATGCCATAACGAGCGCGTTCGACATCGCGCGCGGAGTGTTGCGTGCGCCTCGCTCACACGCGCACTTCGGTGGCGACCCCACCATGCTCGTCGCTTGTTTTGGCGAAGATCAGATGATCTTCCCACTTGCCGTGAATATGCAAATAATTACGGGCACATCCCTCCTCGCGGAACCTCATTTTGCGAATGACACCTAAACTCCGCGCGTTACGAGGCATAATCGCAGCTTGCACGCGGTGCAATTTCGCGCGCTCAAAGGCGAAGTTCAGCACCGCATGCACCGACTCGCTGATGAGCCCATCTCCCTGGCTCTGCTCTTCAATCCAATAGCCAAGATGCGCGCTCTGAAACGCCCCACGCATCACACCCGTGAGCACAACAAATCCAAGCAGTTTTCGCGCATGAGCTGCATCGAATACGCCGAAGCAATAGGCACTATCGTTCTTCCAATCCTGCTGCTGCCGCGCGATCATCTGCCAGGCGTCTTGCAGTGTGCTCATGCGCGAGAGCGCCGATTGCGTCGGACTCCATGGTGCAAGATACACACGATTGGCCGCGGCAATGCGAAGCAACTCCGGTGCGTCCGGCCTCTTGAGAGGCCGCAAAACAAGCCGTTTGGTCACAAGCTGCGCGCGTGCAATCGCCATCACGATCGGCGCGATGCCTAGCATTTTTCGAGCAATTCGGCATCGCGTAAGTAGCGAGCATGGGTGCGCGTATCGCCCGGTTCGAGCGCCCCCGACGGCCAGAGCCTCGCCTAAAGTAAGCCAACGGGGTCCATATCGAGTTGCACCCGGACCTCGCGAGGCAACTCGGCCGACAGCTCGTAAATGGCGAGCATCGCTTTGCGCAGAAGGTCGCGCGATTCGCTCCGCACCATCACTCGATACCGATATCGGTTTCGTACCTTAGCAATGGGTGCAGGCGTCGGGCCAAGCACCGTGAGCGCGTGAAGCGGCTGCTCGGCGGCTAGGCCGCGCGCCACACGCGCCAGCGCGACTCCTGCCTTTTGGGCACTTGTTTCGTCGAGTGAATCGATCCGAGCCATCGCCATTCGAGAAAACGGGGGATAGGCAAGCTCCTTCCGATCGCGCAATTCACGCTCGATAAAGGCTGTGACGTCATGCCTGGCGGCAAAGGCGATTGCGTGATGTTCGGGATCGTACGTTTGCACAATGACGCGCCCCGGCGCATCGCCGCGACCGGCACGACCCGCCACCTGAACGAGCAGCTGAAACGTGCGCTCACTCGCGCGAAAATCGGGAATCGAAAGCGCGGCATCGGCATTGATCACCCCCACAAGGGTCACCGACGGCAAATCGTGGCCCTTGGCAACCATTTGCGTTCCCACCAGGATATCAACTTCACCCGAGCGCACGCGCGCCAAAACCTTCTCAACATCTTTGCCCGACGCCACATCGCGGTCGAGCCTTGCCACTTTTGCCTGAGGAAATGCCAATTGAAGGGTTTCCTCGAGTTTTTCGGTTCCCAACCCCTCTAAAGCGATGCGGTCGGCGCTGCAGCCTTCGCAATGCGTGGGCATGGCCTCATCGTAATCGCACCAATGGCACTTTACGCGCCCTCCATGACTGCGATGAAACGTGAGAGCCACGGAACACTGCGGACACGACACCAATGTTCCGCAAGCCTCGCACCGAACGCTTGGGGCAAACCCTCTACGATTCAAAAAGATAATCACTTGCTGCTTCGCCGCGAGCGTTTGTTCAATCGCGCGGTGCAACGTAATACTTAGTTTCTTGTCCCCTGAGGGCCCTGGCCCAACTCGCCGAAGATCAACGAGTTCAACCCGCGGAAGCTCCTGCGCCCTCGCCCGATTCGGCAACACGATCTTCGTCGCTTTTCCGGTGCGCGAGAGCACCTCGCTTTCAAGCGATGGAGTCGCACTGCCGAGCACGCAAATGCCTTTTTGCAAATGAGCGCGCAAGATGGCCATATCTCGCGCGTGGTAGCGCACACCCTCTTCTTGTTTGAACGACGAATCGTGTTCTTCATCGACAATCACAAGACCAAGGTCGTGCACAGGCGCAAACAAGGCACTGCGCGCCCCAATCGCCACATCGACTCGCCCACTTCGCAGTTGCAGCCACATATCGTAGCGCTCACGCGAAGTAAGTGCAGAGTGCAAAACAGCCACACCGTCGCCAAATCGTTCCCGAAATCGCGCAACCAATTGCGGCGTCAACGCGATTTCGGGCACCAGCATAATCGTGCCTCTTTTGCGGCGCTTTGCCTCTGCAATCGTCCGCAAATAGACCTCGGTTTTGCCCGAACCGGTTACGCCATGAAGCAAAAACGTGGCTGCCCCAGCCTCAGGATTAAGAGCCGCAGACAAAGCATCGATC
>Ga0164293_10003211_pt1 | contig 13942 bp, 8 predicted proteins | sample GEODES118metaG_FD_111487 | JGI IMG/M metagenome (GOLD analysis project Ga0164293, IMG submission 111487) | Eutrophic lake water microbial communities from Lake Mendota, Wisconsin, USA - GEODES118 metaG | ecosystem: Environmental > Aquatic > Freshwater > Lake | place: USA: Lake Mendota, Wisconsin...
ATTGAGAACTATATTATGAAAAGAAGCGACATTGAGGAAATGTATACAACCAAACGCCAGTTTTTGGTATTGAACCCAGACATCGCTGTCCCGGAAGAACATAATATTTCGAAGTGGCACCATTTTATGCCACCGGTCACGCCTTATTCGGTTGTGAATACATTGCGACCTATATCCGGCGACTTTAAAACAGAACTTTTGGAGACAATTAAGAAGGGAAATGCATCTCAAAATGATATGATATATCTTTTAACTAGTCGCATTAATGCATTTGGTTACGGAGTGGTCGAACTCGTAAATAAAATTGTGAAAGATAAAGACATGTTGCTACAAACATCTAGTCAAGTGCCCTTTTTAGAAAATGCGTGCTGCAATGACTCGATTGATTTAACAAAGCCCATGGTTTATTTTAACGAACAAGACAATAATATTAAGGTTTTGTTACAAAAAGTGCGTGCCATGATTAACTTTAAACAAACTATCCGTGAAATCACATATTGCCCATCGTTTTTTCACACCGAATCGACACGATTAATCCATCCTGATATTCCAACTGGCCGATTAGAAGAAAATATTTACGCCGCGATCATTTATTATTGCAATTTCGATAAAAAACTTCCTATTCCGGACGACTTAATTTCCATATGCAGTGAAAAACCACCGCAATATAAATCCACATGGTCGATTTTGGAGAAGATGGAGTTTATGAAGCGAAGCGGAAAACAATACAATGTAGATACATTAAACCAACTTATGACGATTGTTAATCAGCGAAATATTGTTCCATTTGAATATGACCACCCAGTTAACGTTGTGCATGGTCTACAAGAATTTATTGAGCATTTGGACCGTGTGGATTCTACTGTATTTGACGAGCGTTTACGAACCCATCTTCGTTCCGTAGTAAATGAATACAATCCTAAACAAATGCACGATACTGCGTCAGTTGCACACGACAATTTGACAGATTATTTACTAACATGCAACCAGCGCATGTACCGAAAGATTATGCAATTCTTCGATGATTACGGAAATATGTCGAATGCCGAATATGCACATCTGCGCGACTTTTTGGCAAACATTTCTCGCTGGGCAGCCGACAATCGCCGTTCCGGAAAAGAAAATACGTATGATAATGGATTATACGTTGTTACACAATATATACAGAACTTGATTGTCATGTTCTCAAAGGTATATCCGGAACTGCTAATCAACAACGCATCTGCGTATAAATACATACCCCAACACTGGGGTCTGGCCGATGACCACATTACCGATATTGAGACGTTTTTAAATAAATATCATAGCAAGATTGAGACCTTCCGCGGTGATGTCACCATTATTCGCATATTGCAAGAAGTGTCGGCTCAGTTGGTTGATATGAATTTGTTCATAAAATCCATTCCCGTGCAAACGGATATTCAGCGCGAAATTGTCAATGAAAAAGGAGAGAAGCAGGTGATTTCATTTTATTCCTTATTTGGAAAAGAAACATTGTATTTGCTGTTTACGCATTGTTTGTATACCTTACTATGTGAGTATATTAACATAAGTGATGAACCAAATATTATTCGTGCAGAGAACCAAGAAGCGAAAATGAAACGTAGAGAACACAATACCGCGGTCATGGATGTTCCTGCAAATATGGGTGCAATTGCATCTAGCTCGACAGACGATGATTCGAACGTTTTGACGGAAGTGCAAATATACACAGATACAGAGAACGTAGATTTGAAAACAAAGGTTGCCTCTCTATTGCATGCATATTTACAAGTCGAGATGAATAACAAAAAAGAGACCAACTATTCTTATACGGATGTGATGAAGAAGGTGAACATGGCAAAAGAACGTGAGAAGAAGGGATTCATTGATTACTTGGGTAACATGAGCATTGAGAACCGTAAGGCGGAAGATTTGATGAAGAAATATCGTCTGGGTAAGTGGAATGTTGGACAACAACGTGGGTTGGTTTATTATGATAAAGAGACGTATACACGAGAACGCGGTGAAATGTTGGCTCAATTAACGGAAGATGTTGCAGGAAACGTGCATGATGTAGTGAACGAAATGCGACGAGAAATTTATGATATAGAAAAGGAAGACGAGGCAGATGCAAATAATGTAGAAGATATGGAAGCGATGGATATACATGGCCTCGGTGATGACTATGCAGATGGCGTTTATTATGAAGAAGACCGGGAAGAAACGTATGATTAAATCGATATTTTGTCGTAGTAAGTAAATATAATAAAAATATTATAGTTTTTATTATACATTGAAGAATCCATTATACACATATGCTTTGAGTGCCACGTCAATAATGTCTTAAGCTTTGATTAAATATCTTAATACCAAAAAGGGTTGCATGTTGTTGTGGGCGAGGTTGCCACCAGTATTGTTAATAGTTAATGCTATTGGTGATTGAAATAAACTTGGTTCACCCGCAGTTTGGTCAAGCCCGCTAGCACCAGTATTGTCAATACCCGGAACGTGTTTTACTAAACCAGCATCATTAATGCCATCATTTAAATTATAACCATTGGCATTTGAAGAATGACTATGTGCAGGCAGTTCACTCACAGTCAATGTGTGAGTTTCTGCACCGCCAGTTGCGCCTAAACTTCTTGCAGTTAGCGCTGGACCAGTACCATCACCTGCACCAATGCCCACACGCCCTCGCATATCAGGAATATTGAAACTTAAATCCGCACCGCTATACACACCAATACTATATGTATACCCAATCGCCCTAAATAAATCCGCATACACAGCCACCGTTAATGTTCGTCCATCGCAATCCAACCATCCAGCGGGTTCGTTGATTGCAGCAGATTGAATAATGGTACCAGCAGGTATTAACACATAATTATCTAAATAATAGTTACCACTCGCATAATAGTTGCGCGCGCGCATATCTCCGCCAATCGTAAGATTTCCACTAACATCTAAATTACCTCCAATAGTTTGATTTCGGTCAACATGCAAATCGCCATAACGAATGTGCGGATTGGTAAAATTTGCAAGGCGAACATCGTACATAACATTACGGTTCACCTGTCTACGTTGGGCTCTCATGTAAGACATTTTATACTATGGAATATACATATATTATTATTTTTTGAATATATTAAGTGAATAAAATGTGCGATAATATAATATTCCCGTATTATATTATAAATAAAGACAAATATGGATACTATGAAGGCATTTGTGCATAACAATAAGGTCAATATCGCCGTTTTGATGTTTGTGTTTTTTGCATTTACGATTCATTACAATCAACCAACGATGTTGTATACGGAAGATGGTGGGTTCCGTGAATTCGGTGTTGGCTATTTACATAAGACGGTGTTCCCCATATGGCTCGTTATTTTGTTGTTGGCCATCTTTTGTTATTATTCGGTTCTCTATTATTTAGCGTATATGTGATAATATAATCATACAAATATATTATATACTTAATCCGTTCAACGAATACATGAGCTTTCCTCAATTAATTGAGAATAGTGCCAGTTATTATTTACAACAAACGTTACAAAGATGTCATGAAACCCGGGTGAATTTCTATTATTATGTTCTCAATATATCGGTTCTCTTGGTGTTCGCATTAATCGTCGGGTATACATTGTATTATTGTTATACAAACAAACCGAATGAATATGACCGACACCAAAAAATGTTGAAGGACCAGGAATATGTGGTGTCAAAGATTCGATATTATCAAGAAGAAACCAAACAGAAGAAAGAACAGAACTCGTCATATATAACAGATTTACCGTTTATTCAACGATAATATATATATTATTATTATACTATATATACGCCCATCATATGAATATCATTCGCGAACAAAGGGAACAGATTATAACCCAAAATAATACAGGAAATATTCAAATACGCAATGTTCTCGAAAAAACAAACAAACGCATTGAGATTCTTGAGTTTAAGGAATCTTTACATGGAGATTTAGATTTCACTATTGTCAAAGAACTCGGGTTTGGATTGTTGCGCGAGATTGTTATTAAGGAAGGAGACGTTACAAGTATAACAAATCTACCTGCCGGAATAAAAAAGCTCACATGCAACAACAACTTGTTGACTGCATTGGAGAACCTACCAGAGTCTCTAGAATATTTGAATGTAAATAACAACTATATTGAGGTATTACAAATAGATTATTTAAAAAATCTACAGGTTCTCCAATGTTCATCAAACAGACTCGCGAAATTGGCCGATTTGCCGGAATTGATTCAGGAAATACACTGTGAAAACAACTCATTATTAGATACATTATATTTGGGCAATGTGAAAAATCTGCAGGTTCTCCATATATCGAATACAAATGTTCATATCATATACGATTTTCCGGAAGGAGTAAGTGATTTTATCATGGAAAATACACCGAGTATTGAGTTTCGCAATGCCGCCGGGAACCCGACCGCCACTCGAAATGCCGATGATGCAGACCAGAAACGCAACAAGACATATGTGGACGCACTGAACGAATACTTTAAGATGAAAGCGTCGTATGAAAAGGATTTGAACAAGGCAAAACGCACCGTGTATGAAAAAGCCCCCACTAAAAGAATGGGTCGCAATTCAGCGAACGCAATCAAAGTGCCTTGTGTAAAATGCAAACGGCCAGTGGGGACACAATTTCTAATACAAAACAATAAATATGTTGCCATTTGTGGTGACAAACGAAACCCGTGCAATCTGGACATTCAAATATACAATGGTGCTTTCTCGAGATATCAGGATTCCATTGCGGAATTTAAAACGGAAATCGAGGTGGCGAAGCAAAAAATAATATGCGATAAACTTGACGTGCTCTTTAGCTATATTAGCGAGGAACAATCCATTGCAGAATTCAAAAAAGACCTCGACGAATACAATATTAACAGTGGTGTGTATGATGAGCTGGCGACTGGTCACAATGAAATCTACAATAATCCGGTGAAAGACGATTTTATCACGAAGAAAAACGAGGTAATATTTAAATTAACCGAGTCCGTGCGTGCACTATTGGCAGAATACAAAGAGTCGAATAACCATGAATTATTATCACAGGCCGTTCGCGTACAAGCCGAACAAATCAGTGCAGAAGCTAGAAATCTACGCATGTTAAAATACGAGGTCATGGAGATGGATAAGCGAGAACCGAAAATAGAAAATGAAAATACAATGGTCGTTCTCGACAAGAATTGCCAACTCGACATAAAAACAAAAGGTGACCGCGGAGTATATGAACACGTCTTAGTTCAGCGTCCATGCGTCCTATCCAAACTGGAATATTCCATTGCCGAGCCACCCAACGTAATCAAATTTGTAAAATAATATAGTGATAAGAATTGTAATAACAATACCAGTTATTACAATGCAGTTCGACGGCCTTCCAGTTTGCCCGCCGCACATTTCCAAATTCGTATATTATTTGGCTATATGGACAATGCAGTGCGTGTATATATCGATGATTCATGAATATGCATGCACAACAATGTTACTAATCGGCTTATCCGGAACGTATACACTTTGCAAATCTGGATATAATAATCAAAGTATTCGACACATAGATAAATGTATGACGATTTCTGCATTAAGTGCAAAGAGTTACATTATATTTACAGAATTCCCAGAAGTATGTAAATATGTATGGGTTATAAATTTAGGTATAACATGTGTTGCAGGTTCCATGAACGAGTTAATTGTAACGATGGAACCCATCCGGCACGTGACCGAATATGAAATGGCATCGAATGACATATACTATATTACAACTTACATACAAATGTTTTTTATACATCTTCTACCGACAATATCGTTTACATTATGTTTAATAGTATCTAAGCACGTAACGTAAGAACGTATCCTATGCACGTCACTTAACACTGATTATAATTAGAAATACCATCCCACAAAATGCCATGCGTGTTTGCCCATTTCTTCTTGGCACAATCCCCGCTCATACCAAGCGTGTTCGCATTATCAGTAGAGAATACTACCGACTTATCTGCCCCTGTTCCTAATATAGCTCCGATATTAAAATTCACGCTATCATCTTTACCATTAGTATATAAATCCCCCACATTACTTTCGGTTGATGCCGGTATAATACAAGACACGGTCTTGCCAATCATATTTGATTTCCATAAATCCGGACAATTATTTTTGACAGGCGGAAATACGGATGATGTATTTCCGGTTTTTTGGTTGCTTACCATGCGAGTACCAATATAGGCTAACATGATTATAAGTAAAATAATAGCTACAACTATGACTACAAAATAGAACCACTCCATTATACACTATTGTTATAAAATATTCAGTACCCGGTCATTCATATTACTAAATATTTAGTCGTTTGCATATTTATTTCTTATTACAGATTATACAAACAACATGAATTTGACGAGTGTGGATATTTATCAAAATAATCAAATATTAAATCAATCCACATATAATGGCAGAGTCAATATAGTGGAATCCCCGTCCGCGGAAATGCAGTTCAAAATGCAGGAACGTATCGCCGTGAAAAATAAAACGAGTGAATATAGAGACGCGCTTGCAGGCGAAATTGAGTCGAACATGTTGGCGACGGTCTATTTTTCTGCGGAAAACATTCAAATTGTTCAAAATGGACTACGCGCGGGAGTATATAAAATGTCTGGTGACAAGTACATCATTGCTCCGCAAAATATAGATACATTAAAGGTTATTATGCGTAGTATTTTTCTGCAGTATGCTGAATATGATATGAACAATATTAAAAAAGAAGTCACTCGCTTAAATAAGTTGGTTCTTGACTATGCAGTACCATCTGTATATAACGAAGCAGTTGGTTACATGAAATACTGTGAAGACCAGAGCACATTGGTTGTTCCACTTGAACTACCGAGACAGAGCGACCGTGAATACAAACAGTTGGAGTTGAAGCAATGGGTGTAAAAAAATATTACAATATATACAGTGCTGATGCCCTAATGTGGTTTTACTTCTTTAGCTTCAATGCCTTACCTACCTTTTTTGTTTGGTTTTCTTTACTTTGACCCATTTGAATCTTTTCGCGCTTTTGCTTATATACACTGTAATGGCCTCTCAGTGTGCTCAATTCACCTGCCCATATCTGTTCGAGTGTTGTGTTTCTCAACACCGACAACTCATGTTCAGTATCTGCTTTTTCTTTCATAATCGATGACACATTTTCGTCTGTCACCGAATCCATTGGCATCTTTATCAAATATTTATAGTCTCCCTCGATTTTGGTGAAGTTCATGGTGGTCATCAGTTCGTTTACTTGGGCAGAAGTCTTACGACGTAAATCCACTGAACCCTTTAATGTTTCTTGAATATAACGTGCACGATTTGACAACCTGACAAGACGCTGTTCCATATTCTGCACTAAATACGCCTTTCTCTTCTCATACATCTTCATTCTAACCCCGTAGAATTCATCGATGATTTCTTCCACATTCTCATATTTATGTAATCGACAGTCCTGGTTAAACATATGCATGTTGGTAGTACTGATTGTTGTCGTCAGTTTCAACAACTTCTCGACCCCGTTGCAACCATTATCATCTATCTCGGCTTCCAACTCGCCCAATACATCGCGCTGGAAGACGATTGTAATATCAACCGCGACTTCTGTACAGACCGATGTGAAATCTTTAATTGACGGTGCACTACGTTTGCCAGTCTTTGCGTTTACTGCACCATCCATCAATGTTTCTAAAAATGTAATGTATGGCATTGTCCACGTACCGATGGGCAAATCGGTGATGCGAATCTTATCATCGCCGATTTTTTCATAAACACCCTTCACTAAGAATTTCTTATCCGCAACGCGAGTTACCTTTCCGGTAAACCCCTCATAATACGGAACGAACTCGAGGTGTGCGTTCGATTTATTCGCCAACCGATTCTGTAAATAATCAATGATAGTCAACGGATTATATGAAGGAATACTACACGAAAATCCTGTACCAATACCAGAAATCCCATTCATCAATGCAAATGGAATAATCGGCACATAATACTCGGGTTCTACGACCGTTCCATCGTCATTTAAATAACTCAACACTGCATCATCCGCCTCGGGAAATATACTGCGAGTCAATGTATTGAGCTGTGTAAAGATATATCTCTCAGATGCACTATCATCTCCGCCATGCAACCGTGTGCCAAACTGTCCATTGGGTTCTAACAGATTTACGTTGTTTGAACCGACGTAATTTTGTGCCATGTTTACAATTGCTCCGTTCAAACTCGCCTCACCATGATGATATGCACTATGTTCTGATACATATCCGGAAAACTGGGCCACTTTGATTTCGCTGGTAAGCTTCCTCTTAAATGCGGAATACAAAATCTTTCGCAGTGAAATCTTCAGGCCATCTACCATGTTCGGGATAGAACGCGCACAATCATACGTGCTGAAATGAATCATTTCATGATTGATAAATTGCTCATATTTTACCGATGCATGACTCGTATCCAGATACGCATTTTTATCATATTGCTCCAACCACGTCTTTCTATCGTCCGTGCGCTTTTTGTTGAAAATTTTATCGATTGTATCATCGCTAACTTCGCCGGAATACACAAAGTCAACCACCTTTTTGTTTGCAAAATATTCCTTGAATTCGGCGGATGTAGACGTACCCAATCCTTTAAAATATTTGATTGTCCAACCAGACGGACCCGCTTCTCCAAAGCCATTCTTCCACGTATTGTATTCACCGTCATTGTAGAACAGAAGAGTTTGGGCTCCCTTCTTTGCGCGCAAAATCGGCGTATTCATAAACGACAAGAATCCAGGAATACGTGTGAGAGATACCCATTCGCTGTGAAATAGATTCAAACACAAACCTTTGATGTGAGACCCATCCAAATCCTGGTCCGTCATATACATGATTTTTCCATAGCGAAGATGCTTGTGAACATCCGCCATGTTGTCATACGACCGTCCAGTTTCCAGACCCAATATTTTCTTGATGTCGCTAATCTCCTTATTTTCACTGATTTTTTTTATTTGTTCGCCGCGCACATTCAGCAGCTTTCCTTTGAGCGGATAAATACCAATTGTATTTCTGTCATCGCTCGATAACCCAGAAACAATACCTGATAAAGCTGATAATCCCTCGCACAAAATCAGGATGCAATCTTTGGAATTCGTCGTGCCGCTGTAATTTGCATCGATGAAGTTTGCAATTCCGCGGATTGTCTTCGTCTTCGCGCCGTCTGTCTTCTTTGCCAGCTTGTTTTCTTTGGCTTCGACCAACGAACATGCAACGTCCATCACACCCATCTTAGCAATCTTTTCGACAAACGCATCGCTGACTACACATGCTGAGCCAAACTTATTCGCAGGCGTGTTCATGTAATCTTTGGTTTGACTATCGAATGACGGATTTTCAATATCACATCGCAAAAACAATATAATCTGTTCTTTGATTGCCGCTGCATTCACTTTTATTTTCTTTTTCTTTTCGATATAGTCACATAGCTTCCTGACAAGCTGCCCTGTGATATAATCCACATGCTTACCTCCTTTGAATGTACAGATTCCGTTAACGAACGACACCTGCATAAACTCATGATTTGGCGAGAGTGCAACTGCATACTCCCATCGCTCATCTGGTTGTTCATACACACGCTTCGTTTGTTCTTTATTGCCGATATACAAATCGATATACTGTTGGAAATTTTTAACCGGAATTGTGGTATCATTGCACACCACCTTGATTTTTTTAATAGAATGGTCAGTAATTGCTCCAATATCATAGATTCGCTTTTTCAAAAGGGCCAACATATCTGGGGTGATTCCGTTCACGCCAAATCGCTTGTAATCGGGCTTAAACGACACCTTGGTATACGACTTGGATGTGGTCGCTACTTTCGTGATTTTAGGAGGATCAATGCGGTCTAGATTGTCGTGAAATTCTTGAATGTACTTCAGTCCGCGGACATGGTCAACCGTCTCAACACGACCATATGTAGACCAAATAAGAACAAGTTTGAATCCAAACCCATTCTTACCGCCGACAATGCGCTTTTCATCTTTATTGTAATTTGTAGACGTACGTAAATGTCCAAACACCATCTCAGGAATCCATAGGTTGTTCTCCGGATGTTTAGCAATATCAATACCATTTCCATCGTTTGACATGGTGATTGTGCCGTCAGCGTCGATGGATGTTTCAATATACGTAACAAACCGTTTTTCTAGCATGGTCGATTGAATCATACGAATCACGTGGTCCCTGCAGTTTACAATGCCTTCGTCGAATAATTTATACAATCCTGGGATGTATTCAATATCGCGAAAGACTATTTTGTTTTCAGTTTCGTCATATACCCACAAAGACGCATCCACATTTTCGACGGACCCAATGTAGGTATCCGGATTGTCCAAAATATGCTGTTTATCGGTTTTTTGTTGGTATTGTTGAGCCAACGCGGCAGACTCCGTTGTAGCGGGCTTCTGCGAGGCAACTTTCTTTGATGAAACTACTTTTAATGCTGACATAGTCAATGAATAATATGATAGATTTTAGCAATGCTGGTCGATTTCAATTTTACACCAAAACGTAATGCACATGTATGTATTATGACCATGCAGTGATATAGGGTTAAATAATACAGAACTTTATTGGGATTTATCATATAATCATACCTAAAATATTGATTATATCATAATGAGAATACTATATTACACATTTGAACATTTACACCGATAAATCAATTGTTAACCGAAATTGTCTCATTGAATAAAGTTGCAGATTTATTATCGAATATTATCATATAACGATGCCAACAACCACCAGCCAAGTGAACGGTTATTATTGGAACTACACTATAACTGGAACTTCCCCCAACAGAGCATCACTTGGTACTGGTTCTGGTCCGGGTAATGCCACAACTGCCACCACCGGTATAAGTGGAGCAATTACCATTCCTGATTCACTAGATGGTTATACTGTGACAGCCATTAGTACTAGTGCTTTCCAAAATTGCACGAATTTAACGTCCGTGGCAATTCCTAGCTCGGTCACGTCTATTGGTGATACTTGTTTCACTAAATGCTCAAATTTAGCGACCGCGGCCCTTCCTACCGCGCTGACATATTTGGGTATGTATTCTTTCGCTGAATGCTTTAAATTAACATCCGTCACGATTCCTAACTCTGTCACAACTATTAGTGTGAATACATTCGAGTATTGCGGTAGTTTAACGTCAGTGACGATTGGTACATCGGTCACGGCTATTGGTAGTTATGCTTTCAACTATTGCAACAATATAAATTTCATGTCAGTTACGATTCCTAACTCTGTCATGAGTATTAGTTTTAATGCTTTCAGCAATTGCAGTGGTTTAACTTCAGTGACGATTGGTACATCGGTCACATCTATTGGTACTGATTGTTTCCGGTATTGCACTAGGTTAACATCCATAAACATTCCTGCCTCAGTCACAACTATTAATACTAATGCTTTCGCTAACACTTCTTCCAGTCTTACTGTCACCATAAAACAACAACAAACAATTAATGGTAATTTAACCTATTTTATTGGCACAAGCCAATTTTTTTTTGGAAATAATAGTGTAGATTTTGTTCTTCCACCACCTAGCATTACGATAACATCAACCACCGCTGGTGTTACCAGTGGTTCAACCACCAATAATACAACCATAGCATTAAGATTCACTTCCTCTGCATCAACAAGTGATTTTGTGGTAGGGGATATTAGTCTTAATAATGGTTCATTAAATTCTTCTTTTGCTGGAAGTGGTACGGTTTATAATGCCATATTTACTCCAAATGGTCAAGGTGTATGTACAATTAATGTTCCAGCAAATGTTTTCACTGCTGGTGGTCTAAATAATGCCGCTTCAAACACATTTACTTTTACTTTTGATGCTGCACCTAGTATGACCATAACATCAACAATTGCCAGCGGTTCAACTTCCAATATTGCATCCATACCATTAACATTCACTGCCACTGAAACAATAACTGGTTTTCAGGAAGGTGATATTAGTTTTAATAAAGGTAGTTTATCTTCGTTTGATGGAAGTGGTTCTGTTTATACTGCCATGTTTACTCAAGGCGGTGAGGGCGTACATATAATTAATGTTCCGGTAAATGCTTACATCGATGCTTCTGGAAATTCTAATACTGTTGCATCATCATTTAATTGGACTTATGATAGTGTTTTACCTACCATGGAGATATCATCAACAACACTCGGCGTTACAAGTGGTTCAACCACCAAAAATGAAACCATAGCATTAAAATTCACTTCCTCTAAACCAACAAATAACTTTATTAAAGAGGACATTAGTTTTAATAAAGGTAGTTTAACTGGGTTTGATGGAAGCGGAACTGTTTATACTGCCACATTTACTCAAGGAGGTCAGGGTGCACATACAATTAATGTTCCAGCAGATGCTTACATCGATGCTGTTGGAAATAATAATGCTGCTTCAAACATATTTACTTGGACTTTTGATAATGTTTCACCTAGCATGGACATATCATCAACAACACTCGGCGTTACCCATGGGTCAACCACTAATATTATACCCATTGAATTAAGATTCACTTCCACGGAAGCAACAAACAATTTTGGGGAAGGGGATATTAGCTTTACTAATGGTACATTAAGTAATTTTGCTTCTAGCAGTCCAACTGTTTATACCGCCACATTTACTCCAACTGGTCCAGGTCCAGTTGCATGTACAATTGATGTTCTAGCAGGTGCTTACACCGATGCGGCAACGAATCTTAACAATCTCGCGACGCAATTTGCATTTACTTATGATAGTGTTCCGCCTACCATGGACATAACAGCAAACGTTGCCAATAATGCAACCACCAATAATGCAACCATAGAATTAACATTCACTTCCTCTAAACCAACAACCAATTTTATTAAAGAGGATATTACTGTTAATAATGGTACATTATCAACGCCTCTTACGTATATCAGCGATACGGTTTATAAAGCAATATTTACTCCAACCGGTCAAGGTGCATGTACAATTAGTGTTGCCGCTAATAAATTCACCGATGCTGCTGGAAATGGCAATACCGCTTCAAGCACATTTACTTGGACTTTTGATAGTTTTTCACCTAACATGGACATAATATCAACATCTGGTGTTGCCAGTGGGTCAACCACCAATGTTACCCCCATTGAATTAAGATTCACTTCCACGGAAGCAACAAACAATTTTGGGGAAGGCGGTATTAGTGTTACTAATGGTACATTAAGTAATTTTGCTTCTAGCAGCCCAACGGTTTATACCGCCACATTTACTCCAACCGGTCCAGGTCCAGTTGCATGTACAATTGATGTTCTAGCAGGTGCTTACACCGATGCGGCAACGAATCTTAATAATCTCGCGACGCAATTTACTTTTACTTATGATAGTGTTCGACCTACAATGGAAATATCATCAAACGTTACCAGTGGTTCAATGACAAATATTTCACCCATAGAATTAACATTCACTTCCTCTAAACCAACAAACAATTTTTTGGTAGGGGATATTAGTCTTACTAATGGTACATTAGCATCTTCTTTTACGGCTATCAGCGCAACGGTTTACAACGCCGTATTTACTCCAATCGGTTCAGGTCCAGTTGAATGTGAAATTAATGTTCCGGCAGGTGCTTTTACTGATGCTGCTGGAAATGGTAATACTGCCGCAACGCAATATGCTTTTACTTTTGATAGTGTTCCACCTACCATGGATATATCATCAAATGTTACCAGTGGTTCAATAACCAATATTTCACCCATAGAATTAACATTCACTTCGTCTGAACCAATAACTGGGTTTGAGTATGCGGATATTAGTGTTACTGGAGGTACATTGTCTGCAGTTACAGGAAGTGGTACGGTTTATACAGCTACATTTACTCCTAATCAAAATG
>Ga0164293_10003212_pt1 | contig 13939 bp, 20 predicted proteins | sample GEODES118metaG_FD_111487 | JGI IMG/M metagenome (GOLD analysis project Ga0164293, IMG submission 111487) | Eutrophic lake water microbial communities from Lake Mendota, Wisconsin, USA - GEODES118 metaG | ecosystem: Environmental > Aquatic > Freshwater > Lake | place: USA: Lake Mendota...
AGCTTTAGCCACTGGTTGTACTACAGCTTTGTTAATATCCTTGCCTACTTTTTTCCAACTACTTTTCTTAAACGGATTCCATCCCATTTTATTAATCCTCTATAAAAATAACAAGATGCCTTGTAGCATTAGTACAATACCAGCACCTGCTAGGACGAAACTGCCCCAGAACAAGGCCATGCTAACACTTAAGATACTTGCTGATAGTAACACGATACTGAGTTGATATGCAGTACTAGCATAACCAACCCAGGGTAGTTGTTGTTTGTAATGATCACGGTCAGCTTCTAATGCCTTAGCATGTTTATACAATGCTGGCTTACCTTCTTCACCTAGTTCATAACCAGCGGCTTTGTCTGCAAATTTCTTAGCCTTGGCGGGATCTGTAGTTTGTTGTGCGGCCAGTTCATACTGTGTTTGTTTAATTGACTTGGCCTGATAGAACGCCCAGATGTCATTGGCCTGTATAGTGTTGTTCATTACCTTGCTGTTAAGACTACCTTGTAGCCACATGTTAAATGCCAGCAATGCCGCAAAGATATTGATCACTAGACCAGCTTTGCTTTTGATCATTTTTTCTGTAGCTGATTGATCAGGTTCTTTGCCATCCTTGGGTTGGCGTGTAACCATCTTCATCACTGAGTCTGTTAAAGCCATTTGGATATTTCCTCAAAGAAAATCAATCCACCAAAAAATATAGCCAGCAATACTACTATGATACCGTCAGCGATTTTCATGGTTGCGGATACTCCACACCTTTAGCCCAATGCTCTAAACGTTCAGCATAGCGTGTGATGCTGTGATTAGTAAAAAAGTTAATACCTTCTTTGCGTTTAAGTCCTACGAAGAATCCACGCCATACGTCTTTGAATGACTGTTTGAATGTCAGTGTGCGTAAGTTGCCATAGTGATTGATATACATAGCACCGGCTAGGTGATGGAATGGCCATAATGGAACTCTAGCCACGATGTCTGCATTGTTGACAAAACGATATGCTAACAAACCTGTTGCTTCCATACCTCGAATATATTCTTTATCACCGCAACGTGGGCTACCATAGGTAAACAGGGCCTGTGGACTTGGTAAATTGTCAGCACGCTGTAGTCTATATGCTAATATCGTTGCCATGGCGGCACCTAGACTGTGTCCTGTGCACCATACCGTGCGAGTCTTGCCATAGTCATGTGCGAGATCAACTACATCAGCCCAGATATCATCAACTGATTCTTTAAATCCTAGATGTGTTTTACCAATGCCAGTTGAACTTTTAACAGGCAAGGCTTTTAAGTCAGCAGCGATGTCTTTAAATTCTGTTGGTTGTGTGCCACGGCAAACAATAACTAGATCATCGTCATTGACTAACCAATAGGCCTGACTGCCATCGTTATCGATAAACGTTGCTTTAAATCCTAGTTCTTTAAATTTAGCCTTACCTTCTTTCTCAGGTAGATAAGCATATTCACTGCAACGAGCAAATAATGCCGCTTGTTCTGGAAAAGGTCTCATGTTGATTGCCATTATACAAGTTGTCCTATTAAAAATCCTAAAAATGCTCCAAAGCACAGGGCGACCCACATATCCTTGTCGCTCCAAATGGTCTGCTTTTGTAACCACATTTGTGTATGTTTTGGTTGTTGTTCTAACCAACGTTGTGTTTCTGATTTAAACATTAATCTCTCCTAGCGTCGTTCTTGCCGTCTGCACGAGCAATACGGTCTGTATCTGGTTTTAATCCTAAGGCGTTACTGACGATAGTATCAATACGTATAACGTCATGGTTCATTGTTTTAACGCGATTGTCTAATGCTGTGATGATACCGGCCATGCCTTTGATACTGCTGAGCACACCTGCTAATAATAGTTTGATGGTAAGATAAACGAAATAGCCACCTGCTAGTGCAACTGCGATAGGAAAGCCTAGATCACCTATAAGTTTGAAAATTTCACCCATGTCTTGCTCCTTGAAAATAAATTAACTATTAACTCCTGATGAAATTTGAGTAATACTTTTAATTACCACGCTCTGTACTTTAGGAGTTTCATACCCTGTACTACCTGGTTTAGCAGGTCCAGCCATGCCACCGTATAATCTGTGTATTTTTTCTTTAGCACCACCGGAGCAGCCAGCAACAATAGTATCTTTTATAAGTTTACCTTGGGTATTTCTTACAACGTATTCAAAAATTGGCATGGTATTGATCTCTATAATATACAAGTATTTATAGATTTTGGTTAGCTTTTTAGTTGGTAATTTTAACAATAACCATTATGTTTATCAAATATCTCTAGGTCATAAATATCATTGACACTGTTGTATTTTTATAGTATAATAGCGTTACAGTATCCAATTACCGTTGGAATTTATTATAGCCCAAAAGGCGAAAGGAAGTAAAATGTCAAATTATAATGTATCTGGGTTACAAACCCTGAGTGATCTAGCCGCTGAAGCTATGGTCAAGAGCATTGACAACAAGCCACTAGAAACTATACAACCAGCAGAAACTGAAACACCTGTTTGCGCAGACAACGACAAAGCCTGCACAAAACGCTGGATTGATAGTATCAGTGATTGTTGCTAATTCAAAATTATCTAGTTAACAATTGAGAAATAGTAGTATAAGAGATGTGGCTATCATCATAGCCTAGTTTTTTGAACAAGTTTTGACAGTTTTCCAAGAGTTCTTCGATAATTTTTTGTCTAAATCCATTGTAAAACCAATTGAAATTGTGTTCAATTATGGGTTCTAGTTTAGTTTGTATATCTTGTTTTTCGTCCGCACTTAATCCACAATACCAAGCTAGCTGTTTGACTACAGCATCAATCCTAGCATCGTTATCTTGTATTTGGTCATAGCTTTCATCGATGATGCCATCAAATGTTTTAAATCCATAACTGCGCAGATACTCTAAATTACCTGGAGCCGCTAGGAGCATAAACGGTTGTTTGCTGACTATAGGTTTGAATATTTTTTCTGTCAGATGTAATTTATTGTAATAGAATACAGTTTCTGTAACCACATGCCAAAATGCATCAGCATTAGGTTGATCATCTTGCGGAAACCAACCAGGAATAGTTCTAGGAATATTAGCACTAGCACTGCCAGGCAGTTGTTCTTTGTCAATTACTAGTTTATTAATATTAACTAGATATTGCTCCGCATGATGCTTGGCATGTTCGCTTAATTTAGTATTAGTATCACTAACCTCATCACGCCAATCATCAAACAGATTATCTGTTACATTAAAACTAACCTGTCCGTGATCTAGTAATCCCTGTTCTTTTAATAGACTAACAAAATAAATCCTGTAACTGCGATCGTTATTAATAATCCGATTGAACGAGATAAAATCATATTTGTACTCTTTAACTATTGGTTTGTTGTAGTTTAGGGCATAGTATCCACGATACCAATCCAATGCCGCAAATCCATGAAAGAAATAGTAAAGATCTAAGCAGTTGTATTTTTTTAGATATTGTTGTTTTAGTTCGCTATGTTCACTAGTACATAATACTTTTTTAGTATAAAACGTATCAGGTGTGTTTACAAATTGCTCTGTTATATAATTAGGTAATTGTGTGCATTCATAAGGTAATTGATTTTCTTCATTTAGTTTTAATAATTGATCTAAACCAAGTTGATCTTGGGCATCAAAAATATCTAAATATCTATCAGTTACTTCATTCAATAAAGGTTCCTGATCATAAAAGAAGATTTTTTTGTTAGGTAGATAGTTAGGAGTAAATATTGATAAGTTCTTTACAGATACCGAACCTGTTTCAATTACTCCTTGTGGGCAATGATAAACATTAAAATCATTGAACAGCGTTTGAAAGAAAAATTCGTAAATATGATCAATTTGGAGCATTATGTCAACTCAGTTAAAAACAGTAGGTTTTATTGGTATCGGCAAATTAGGTCTGCCTTGTGCAGAAGTAATGGCACAACACTATGACGTTACTGGCTATGATATTTACCCAAAGACCAGCAACAAGATAAAGGTTTCTGATACACTAGAGGGTGCAGTAAAAGATAAAGATATTATATTTGTAGCAGTACAAACTCCACACGATCCTGCATACAGTGGCAGTGATCCTATTACAGATTTACCAAACAAGGATTTTAATTACGCTATTGTTAACCAAGTCCTAGCAGATATCAACAAGTATGCAACACAAAAACAACTAATAGTATTAATCTCAACAGTTCTCCCAGGCACTACCCGACGCGAGCTCCGTAAGCACATTACCAACGCAAGGTTTATCTACAACCCATATTTGATAGCCATGGGTAGTGTAGCATGGGACATGGTTAATCCAGAGATGGTTATTATAGGAACTGAAGATGGTAACCTAACTGGTGATGCTCGACTGTTACAAGACTTCTACAAACCCCTTATGGAAAATAATCCACGCTACGCTATTGGCACTTGGGATGAAGCAGAAGCTATCAAGGTATTTTATAATACATTCATTAGTGCTAAGATTGGCTTGGTCAACATGATACAGGATGTGGCTATGAAAAATGGCAATATAAATGTTGATGTAGTTACAGAAGCATTAGCCGATTCCAACATACGTATCATTAGTAAAAAATATATGACAGCAGGCATGGGTGATGCTGGTCCTTGCCACCCAAGAGATAATATTGCTCTACGCTATCTAGCTGAGAAATTAAATTTAGGCTATGACATATTTGATACTATAATGTCAGCTCGCGAACAGCAGGCTAAAAATATTGCTGAATATCTAGCAGATCTATCTAGAAAAACAGACATGCCGGTGATTATACACGGTAAAGCCTATAAACCTGACATTGACATGACCGACGGCAGTTACAGTTTGTTAATTGGATATTATTTAGAACAGACCAAAGTAAAATATTTTTATGTTGATCCTCAGACTGATGATCATCTTGAAGATGATACAGCTGGGGTTATACTGCTGGCACACAATCGTCAGGTCACTTATGGATATACAGGCGAATTGCCTAGTCAACAACTATACTTTACTCCAGGTCCTGGAAGTATTATTGTAGATCCTTGGCGTAAATTTGTAACTAAAAATCCACATTATTCTGTTATACACTATGGCAACACTAGACCACGTACATAATTTAGATGTGTTTTGGGATGATGAGTTTAAGAGATTAAACTACAACACCGAAGCATTTAATAATCCTCAAGATACTGAACTTTGGCTATCACAAGGATATCCAGGTCAATTTACTGGAGCCATGTGCGACATGCGCAGTCCTCAACCCAGCTGGAACAATAAATTTATTGAATATTTTTCTAGTTACGGTTGGCAAGATATTGGTACCAGTTATTACCGTATGAACAGCGGTACAATTTTACCTGTACATAGAGACACATATAAAAAATATGTTGAATTATTTGGTCTAGAAGGCAAAGAGCATACTATACGTCGAGCCATAGTATTTTTAGAAGATTGGAAAAGTGGACACTATCTAGAATTAAAAGGAGTTCCGGTGACAGGATGGCGTGCAGGATTTACTGTAGTATGGGCATACGATGCTCCACATATGGCAGCTAATATAGGAGTAGAATCTCGATATACACTACAGATTACAGGACACGTATGAAAATAAATTCTAATAATGAATGGAGTAAACTTCGATCAATAGTAGTAGGATCAGCTACCAATGCCAATTGGCCTAGCAAAGACCCAGTGTTTGCAGAAGAATCAAAAAAGACTACATGGACAGAAACTCCTGTGCCCAGCGGCCCAGTACCTCAATGGATTATTGATGAAGCCAATGAAGATTTAGAAATACTTGCAGATACCTTAACTAAACTTCGTGTCAATGTACATCGTCCTAGAGATATGGATTTTCCTAGACTTGGCGGCATGTATAACTACTGCCCACGTGATCGTCTAATCATAGCTGGTTCAACAGTCATAGTTCCTAACATGATGTATCCTTGTCGCAACATGGAAGATGTAGCTCTAGGTGCTGTGTTGGATGCGGCAGAACATGTACGATACATGCCTACAGATCAAGGCATGGTCATGGATGCGGCCAATGTTTGTCGACTAGGCGACCGTTGGTTATTTTTAGAAAGTCCTAGTGGTAATCGCAGAGCCTATGATTGGTTGTGCGAACAACTTCCCAACATACAAATTGACCTAGTAAATTTTTACGCAGGGGTACATATTGATTCAACCATAACACCTTTACGTCCAGGACTAGTGGCACTAAATGCCAGCCGTGTTAATCAGGTAAATTGTCCACAAGCATTTGACGGATGGGAGAAGATTTGGGTGCAGGATGTTGTGGCACAGGACTTCTACCAATACCCTTACGCCAGCAAATGGGTTGGTATGAACATGCTCAGCATTGACGAGAATACCGTGATAGTCGATGCTGCTCAGACCCAATTAATAAAGGATTTAGAACGTTGTAGGATTACTGCAATACCGTTGACCCTCAGACATAGCCGTACACTAGGGGGAAGTTTCCATTGTGTAACACTAGATTTAGTGCGTGAATAAGGTAAATATTAGTTACAAATTGGAAACATTATGCCGCAAGATTACGGGTCCTATACCGAAATATCTATTAATGCTTTGAAATTCAATCCTAGAAGCAAAGAAGTCATAGATAGAAAACAAGAAATACTAACCTCAATCCAAGATCATTATAAATCTGATCCGGACAGTGTGCTTTTTTATGGATTTAGTCCGCTGATGTTGGCCACTAATGCCAAACAAATATCAGTTACCAAAATATCAGACGTAACAAAAAAATACCTAGACAGTCTAGGAGTTAAATACACATATATAGATGCTATAGATATACTCAAACACAAAAAACAATTTAATTGGGTAGTAGCAGCTGAAGAATTTTTTACTTTTGCCAGTACAGAAGAACAACAAAGAATTAATGTTGAAATACTAGCAGAACTAGCAAAAGATTTAATTATTACCACCTTAAAAGACTACAAGAATCAGGACTTTAAGGAACGTGAATTTAGTCAACCATTATCGGTACGTAATGGGCGCGAAAGCAAGTTATTTTTAGAATATCATGCTCATGACTACGATGAAAAAAACGCCTGGGATACCAGTGTATACGAAATACAAGGATCTGATGTTGTTACGTATGGTCCTTTTAGTAGACGTAGTATGTTTTTTAAACAGTTGGCTAAGTTTAGCATCGATGCAGGTGCTAAAAACTTTTATGTACACAAAAATTTAATGTACAAAAGTTTAATTAAGAAAAATTATGAACATGTGATTTCAATTTCTTTCTAATAGAATAGAAAGAATAATTCAATTAACAGTGAGTATCAAAACATGGAAGATAAGAATCTAGTAAATTCTTTAGTAGATCAAATCAGCAAGCAGATAATCGAATCTGCTAAAAAACAAGTATCTGATGATGTTAAACGTCAGCTGGCACAGATCGATTTACGTAAACTAGTAGACGATTTTGTTAGTGTAAAATTAGATAGTCTAATCAGATTAACCACATTCCCTGAAAACAGTATTAATCATACAGCTATAAATTTTAGTGGATTAGTACTGAATGGTGATGTGCTCAAAGGCGGCATTATTGAAAATTTTGGCAGTACTGGTATAGAAGATAGAGCCAGCACTGTTAAACTAACCATCATGGATCACGCTAGTGTATTTGAAGGTCCTATAATTGCTCCTAGTGCAGATATCAAAGGTACGTTGACAGTAGAAGGCGACCTTGTGCTCCGCGGTGAGATTCCCAGTGATAGTAATGGATTTAAAAAAATAGTTGAACACAGCGTCAAACATGTACAGGCCAACTTAAATCAAGAACTTTTTCAAAGTTATAGTGATATCATTGCTAAGAATATTTTTGAAAATGGCATAGATCTAAACAAAATTACACAAGACGGTAAAGAAGTCATTACTGGTAATAAACTAGGTTATCATATCACCGATACAAATATTCAACGACTTGGTACAGTTACAGATTTACAAACCAAAGGTGAAGCATTACTTAGTGGCACGTTATACACCACTAGTGGTCGGGTAGGAATTAACACCATGGATCCCAGCAGTACTTTTGTAGTGTGGGATGAAGAAGTTGAAATGATAGTAACTAAACGTAAACAAGATGTGGGCTACATAGGTACTCCTAGACGACAAGCCTTAGTAGTAGGCAGTAATAACAAAGAAAATATAATTTTAGACATAGACGGTAGTGTTCAAATTGAAGAACTACTAGTAGGACGTACACGAATGGTTAGTTCTAATGCAGTGCCTAACTATGAAGGCCAACGCGGTGATATTGTGTGGAATGAAGAACCTTCTGTGGACAGCTATATAGGATGGGTGTGCGTTAATGGCAGTCAATGGGCAGGTTTTGGTAAGATTGAATAATGTTAGATCAAAGTACAGTAGAGCTGGCCTTATTAAAATGGTTAGAAGAATTTGTAGAGGTTCCACATCCTAGTCTTGGTGGGTGGCCCCCATGTCCCTTCGCTCGACAAGCAAGATTAACAAAAAATATAGACATACGAGTAGGGCAAGATCCCTATGCAGATTGTTTGAGTCTACTGTATTACGATTGGTCTAAAGAGGTTGTGATATTTTGGTATGACGATATAGATCCACAAATGTTTGTTGACGATGTTGTACGTGCTAATAATACACTACTGTCAAAAGATATAGTAGCATTAGAAGATCACCCAGGTGTAGAAGAAATTATTGCCACGGTTAAGATGAATTTTGGCTTATGTCCTATCATAGTTTTACAAAACAACAGTAAACTAAATTCCTCAGCAGATCAGCTCAAAGAAAAAGGCTACTATCACACTTGGTCTCAACAGGACATCGATAAAATTGTCACATGGCGTCTCAAATCATGATGGACGATGATTTAGAAATAGAATATTGTCGTATAGACTTATCCGCAACAGACTATAATGTTCTACCGTCTGCCAAAATAATTAAAGATTTTAGTACTGCTGAACTCAAAGACATTTATAAAAAATACTGTGAGTATAAAAAGTTTACCAGCATTGAACCTATGTGGGATTGTGAATTTACTTGGCCACATAATGATGTGATTGGCTATTACGATTCTACCAATTTGGTTGCTTGGTCTGTGGTAACCAAGTATAATAGTGAAGATGTCTACTCTGTTCAGTTTGCTTGGGATTATGCAAATCCCAATTTAAGATTGGGCATTAAGAGCATAGAACATGAGTGTGCTTACTACAAGAGTCTGGGATACAAGTATTATTATCTAGGCGAAGCACACAAATATAAACAAAATTTTCAAGGATTTGAGATACTAAATGGACATTTATAATATTTGGGCGGACAAAAAAGGCGACATCGAGGATGGGCAATGGGTTACAAACATGAAAGCATTCTTACAACAATTAGTTGATGAAGGCATGATGGAAAAATATCGCGTGACCAGATGTAAACTAGGATTCCGTAGCATGGACATTCCCGAATGGCATATACAGATGGAGTTTAAGAACATGCAACAGATGGATACCGCACACAGTAGAGTAGCACCACTTAAAGGTGAGCTAGAAGACAAACACCGTAGTTTCAATCAATTTGTAGATACTTCAACCATACAACACGCCTTATACAGAGATTATCCGGATGACTTATAGTGTTCACCAACATTGGGATCCATTACGAGTCTGCGCAGTAGGTAGATCCTATCCACCTGAATTTTATCATTTTATAAAAAACAGTCAGGTGCGTGATATCATGCAACGCATAGCCTATGAAACTGAAGAAGACTATCAGAAATTAATACAAGTGTTAGAATCGTTTGGTGTAGAAATAGTTCGCCCAAATATAGATCCTAATTTTGATAATTATTTTGATGGAACGAAATATCATGCTCCAACCATGATGGTTCCAAGAGATTTAACAGCTATGATTGGCGAAACGTTTTATATGCCAGACACAAAAGCCAGTAACTGGAATAAAATTAAAGGAACGGATTGGCCTGCGGTTGCGCCAAAAACCAAAGAAGAATTCAATCAACTGCCCAGCTGGGTTCTTGAAGAGCTAGCAACTTCTAGCAAAATAACATCATTTGAAAAATTAAATTCTTGGCAAAATGTTTTTCATTCTTTTGCTACTATAGAAGAAAAAATACAAAAACAAAACAATCAAATAGTTTATAATACAGGTGTTAATACTGCTATGACTACCAGAATAGGTAAAGATTTATATTTTGGTACAGACAGTTATGATCAAAATCAAATTACAGTTAGAAGACAAGCACAAACACTATTCCCAGATTATAGATGTCATATAATTAATACTGGCGGTCATGCAGATGGAACATTTTGTCCAGTGGTGCCAGGTTTGATTGTAAGTCTATTAGACGTACCTAACTATGCTAACACTTTTCCAGACTGGGAAGTTATATATCTACCTAAACAAAGTTGGACAGCAGTAAGACCTTTCTTAGATCTCAAGGATAAAAATAAAGGCAAATGGTGGGTTCCTGGTGAAGAGCTAAATGATGATTTTACCAATTTTGTAGAAAGTTGGTTAGATCACTGGGTTGGGTATGTGGAAGAAACTGTATTCGATGTTAATATGCTGGTAGTAGATGAAAAAAATGTGATCTGCAACAACTATAATGAAAAAGTATTTGAAGCATTTAGTCGTTATGGTATAACTCCACATGTGGTTAATTTTAGACACAGATATTTTTGGGATGGCGGCCTGCACTGTATTACCAGTGATCTACATAGAGAAGGCGTCCAAAAAGACTATTTTCCAGAACGCAGATTGACATAATTAAAAAATGGTGTTATACTAGCACTATGACACTACCAATCAAACGTATCGGCTTTGCCTGCAAGTGGATTGACTCACCTGATCAAGTACTTGGAATAAAATCTACTGACCCTGCAAAAGAATTAAATACTGGTACAACCACTGTAGCTTGGCTCAATCGACAAACCCGCGAAGTGGCAGAGCAACGTCTCTGGGACCTCATGGTCCAGAATATTCAATCAACTCATAAACTTGTCGAGCGAGTAGGTACGTTAGATGAATCCCTTAGAATGGTTCGCTTATCAAGTGATATACTACCAGTATATACAGAGTCTAGCTGGAGTTATTTTTGGCGTCGCACTGACGTCCGCGATTTTTGCTCAACGGCCTTTGGTAAAGTGGGCGATGTTGCTCGTAGCCGTGGTGTCCGTCTTAGCTTTCATCCGGGGCAATTCACAGTTCTCGCATCTGATAATCCTCTTATTGTCGACAGAAGTATAGAAGAATTTGAATATCATGCTGACATGGCACGCTGGATGGGCTATGGTCAGACTTTCCAAGACTTTAAATGCAACGTGCATATTGCAGGACGTCTAGGCCCACAAGGCATACGTGATGCCTTCAAGAGATTGTCACCTGAAGCACGCAACATTATCACTATAGAAAATGAGGAGATGAAACATGGACTTGATACTTGCCTTGAGCTTTATGATCTTGTGCCTATCGTTCTTGATATACACCATCATTTCATCCGAGAAGGAGAATACATACAACTTGCTGACCCAAGAACTCAAAAGGTTCTTGAAAGTTGGCGTGGCGTTCGTCCTACTTGCCACTACAGCGTATCTCGTGAAGACCTATTGGTGGGGCACGCTAGCGACAGTCTTCCTGACATGACAGTATTACTAGAATCAGGCTACAAGAAAAGCAAACTCCGAGCACACAGTGACTTCTATTGGAACACTGCGGTTAACGACTGGGCCTTGACATTCTTAGAATCGTTTGACATGATGTGCGAGTCAAAAGGAAAAAACATCGCTAGTTTTAGTTTGTATGATCGAGCAAAACAGCTCGCAATTCTCTAGCGAAATCCCCATACCAATCTGTTTCTAACATAACACGTTGATTATGTTCTACAATAGGCCAGATCTTTTCTAAAATTAAATCCTGTGGTTGATCAATAAGTTTGTGCATTTGTTCTAATGCCAACTGAAATCTTTCATCACTGTTTTCAACAGTATCATATGTTTCATCAACGATGCCGTCAAACGTTTGAAAGCCCATCTGACGTAGATTGCGTAGATAATGCTGTCCACCAAATACTATAAACAGTCTACGTGCCAGAATAGGTTTGACTATTTTTTCAGTGTAAAAACTGTAGTGATTGTCATAATTAGTTTCTGCTACTATGCTATAAGTTGAATAGTTATAGATATCCAATGGAATAATTTGACTCAATGCTATCTGTTGATTTTGATAGTTTATTTGTGTTATGGTATTTAGACAACTGTTTTTGGGTATATCTATGTTAGGCCAGATCCAGGAATCTGCCAACTGTTTTTGTAAGGATAGACGACGGTCTTGAAGATATGTCAATACCACACGGTGTGTGAGATTTTTTTCTAATACATAGTCATAGATTTTTTGTCTATGTGGTTTAGCCCAACCTAATAGTATGTCAAATACTCTTGGATTTATCCTATCAGGATTTAATTGGTCTAATAGATCATTGTGTTTATAAAACTCTGTAGTGGTAATAAACCAATCCATCCAAGGTGTAGTTGAACATCCACTAACATTACCACAAACAAAATACTTAATTTTAGGGCTCTGATGATTTTTTATAAAATCTGCAGAATCTTTATGTAGTTCAGATACCAAAATAATCACTTTTGAACACACGGTTAGAGCCTGACTAATTTTGTCTTCAAACCCAAGGTCATACGGAAAAGGCATATGAAATACCGCCGGGTGTTCTGCAAGTATTTCGTCAGAAATTGGTAGATTTAATTGAGTTAAATGCCAGCGGCAAACGTCAGTATCAGCGTAGATTTTTATCATAATAATAGCATATTTACCTTGGATTTTGGTTGACAAATACTTAAATTGATAGTATAATAGCACTTATAAACTGTTAAGAAAGGGTCAAAAATGGGATTAGATATGTATGCTTATTCAGCTAACAAAGCTGGTGCCCAAACAGAATATTGGGACAATGGTGAATTTGATAAAGAAGCAGGCGACTTTGTCAGCACCTGTACTAAACCTAAAGAACTAGCCTACTGGCGCAAACACCCAAATCTACATGGTTGGATGGAAAATCTTTGGGAACGCAAAGGTCACCCTGGATTAGATGCCGATGATGAACATAAAATGTTCAATGGCATCGAACTAGAACTAACTTGGGAAGATCTAATGGAATTAGAGTACGACATTGCTCATAAAGCTCTGCCAAATACTCAAGGATTTTTCTTTGGTGAAGATAGTGATAATTATTACAAAAAGCAAGACCAAAAATTTATTCGTGAAGCCAAAGCAGACTTGCTCTGTGGCCTAAAAGTGTTTTATAATAGTTCATGGTAGATAAATTAGCAGAGTTAGAAACGCAGATTGGCCTGGTGCATGACATCATACGTCACACTGATGTCAAAGATCCTCGTATGGAACCCCTGCGTGAAATGTTAGCCACAATGTATCAAGAATTAATCAAGCTACGTCCAGCAATGGATAAATTAGATAAACCACTATTAAGTGATGACAGCCTATGATAAAAGAACAGCAATTTAATGACGATTTCGTTTACAACAACGAAGAAGAAGCCGAAATGGGGCAGCTACATGCTATCCATAACAACATGAATGCTATTGCCAATGTTCGTCGTCAACTAGAACAGCAAGCGGCACAACCAAGCCTTACGCACTGTGAAGAATGTGGTGAGGAAATTCCTAAGAAACGCCAAGAACTAGTTAAGGGTGTTAAGCTCTGTGTTTATTGTCAGCAGATGCATGAACGTCGTTAAATATGTATAATGGACTTCAAAAACCTCTATATCAAATATTGTGATCCTAGCAATCCACTAGATACTTTTACTTTACAATATAAACTAAGAGATAATCCTGTTGTACCCAAATGGTGTGAACGCATAGAATCTGCGCAGACCAAATACAGTATAGATG